>JACCDK010045704.1_pt1 | contig 14722 bp, 8 predicted proteins | sample 7445871 | NCBI WGS metagenome assembly JACCDK01 (sample SAMN15323436, study PRJNA562643) | freshwater metagenome | isolation source: river surface water | place: USA:Blue River Watershed | collected 2017-08-15 | reverse complement strand
GGTTTTTCAGCCCTTCAAACCTGCGGCGCGCTTGACTCTGGGTCCTGGTGTGTTGTGGGTACGCCTGAACGTTCAACAAGCCGATGGCGCTGTAGGCCCCCTGTTTCTTCAGCTATTACCCCCCCATCTCGGTGAGGTGACGCTGTATTCACCTTCAGGGCCTGGGCGCTGGGATCAGCGCCTCCTGGGGTCGCACGAGGTCCTGTCAAGGGTCAAGCTTGGAGGGATGGCGACCACTGAAGATTTTTATCTTCGAATTGCATCGCGCAACAGCCCAGCGCTGGTGGCCCTTGTGGGACGCCAAGACGACCTCGATTCGCACGAAACGAAATTGGCCGTCGCGATCACGGTCATCACCACGCTCACGCTGGTATTTCTTTTGGTGATGCTGTGGCGGACTGTCTCTCACGCCAGCTGGATGGCCGCCTTGATCAGCACCTTGATGCTGTCGTCCCAAACCCAGTTATGGCTTAGCCTCGGCTATGCGTACACCGTACTGGGTTTGCCATTGAAAGTGGGGACGGCCCTGGCGCCGCCCTTGACCATTGCCAACCTGGCAATCGCTGGCAGCATTTTTTCCCTGTTTTACACGGCACTCTTCCCCCATCAACGGTGGGTGCGCTGGCTATGGGCCTGGTCTGTTCTTCAGGCCGTGCTGTGTCTCTATGCCCTCATTGAACCCGACACCGCATCGAACCTGAGCACGATGGCATGGCGGATTGGGCCGCTGATGTTTGGGGCTTCCCTGCTGATGGCCGCGATCAGGGAGCCTGATCGTCTGCGCCAAATTTCAAGCAAAGTTGCGTTTGGCATTTTGCTTTTGATCTCCACGGTGATGGCTTTTGTGGCCTGGCGCGCTGGCGGATTTTGGGGTGCGACTTCCACCGAGCTGGCGTCGGATCTCTTCATCACGAACCTCATGAGCCGGGTGTCTTTACTTCTGGTGATCACAGGATTTGCCAATTGGCTGTTTGAGCGGCTCAAAGCCGCCCAACTGCATGCAATCCAAGGAGAGCTTCAGGTATCCAAGGAAAGCCTGGACCTGGAGTCCAAGCGCCTGGAGCGTCAGCGCAAGTTCACTGCCATGCTGGCGCATGAACTGAAAAACCCCCTGGCGGTCAGCCACTTGGCCTTGTCCGGCATCAAGGCACGCATCGCCAAGGATGACCCGTTGCTGGAACGATCAGCAGCCATCGAACAATCGCTACAGGAAATCGACGCCATCATTGACCGCTGCTCGGAGATGGATGGTTTTGAGCAGGGCCAGTTGCCCATGAGCCTGGGTTCTTTCACGCTGAACGACTTGACGGCGGCCATCAAAGCGGCCAACCCCAGTGAACGAATCTACTTGCTGATGCGCGGTGTACCGGGTGACACGGTGCTGGTGTCCGACATCCAGTACCTCAAGATCATTTTCAGCAACCTGCTGACCAACGCGCTGAAATACTCACCGCCCGACACCTTGGTGGAGCTTGCTGTACGACCGGCGTCCCAGACGGGACCCACACCCGCAGTGGAGTTTTGTATCTCTAATGAAGTCGGAAACGCCGGTACGCCTGCGCCTGATTTGGCTTTCGAGCGTTTTTATCGGGCTGAAGCGGCGCGCAACCAGTCGGGTGCGGGCTTGGGTCTGTGGCTCTCGCAATCGCTGGCACACGCCCTGGGCAGCGAGGTCGTCATGCAAACCGACCCGGAAAAAATCAGCTTTTCACTGGTTTTGAAATACACATGAAATCGGAAATAGCGGTCGCCAAAAGCCAGCTCGGCGAATTGATCGTGGTCGACGACAACCTGCGCCTCAGCGAAGAACTATCGCTCGTACTGCGGTCGGCGGGATGGTCGGTGCGATGTGCCGACGACGGCGAGAGCCTGCGCGCCTGCATCGGCCACCACGAGCCGGACATCGTGGTGCTGGACCTGAACTTGCCCGGCGAAGATGGCATCAGCCTGTGCAAGTGGTTGCGTGTCACCCACCCGCGCATTCGTATCGTTCTGCTCACGGCCCGCGTGATGGGCATCGACCGAACCGAGGGCTATGTGGCTGGCGCCGACATTTACCTCACCAAACCGACACGGGCCGAAGAATTGCTGGCGGTCGTCCACAACCTGTGGCGACGCACGGAACCGGCTGCGCAAAACCTTCAGCCGTCGTCCGATCAACCCTGGACCTTGCACGCCAAAGACCAGCGCCTGCTTTCGCCTCAGTTGGACATGCTGAGCCTGACGCCTAACGAGTGTTTGCTGTTGCAGACATTGGCCTCGGTCAATGGTTTGTGCACCTACGAGCAATTGACCCACACCCTGGGCCATGCCGGCTTGAATGACAAACAGGGCAAGGCGCGACTCGAAGTCATCGTCAGCAGGCTGCGCAGCAAATTGGCCAAGTTCCCAGCGGATCGCCTGGAGATCAAGACGGAACACAGCACGGGGTATTTTTTGACCCGCCCATTGGCCGTCAAGGCCGATGACACGAAGTGGGTTCAGTAGCTGGGGTGGAGCGACGCGCAGAGGCCTCGCTGTGATGAATGTCAGCGTCCGGGGCATACTCATCCGGTGACCCTCTTTGCCCGCACCCTCTGGCGCCGACTCCTCACAGCTTCTTGTTTGCTGGCGATCTGCTGCGCCTCGCCCGCCTCGGCCCAAGCCCAAGACCGGATCCTCGAGCGCGCCTACTGGACCGACGTGACCGGCTCGGCCACCCTGGCCCAGGCTCAGACGGCGCCCTACACCCCCTACACCGGTGTCCTCAGTAAAGGGTTCAGCACGCATACGCAATGGATCCGGCTGCGGATCGATGCCGTGCCACCTGGCGAACCGGACACGCTGGTGCTGCGGATTCGGCCGGTCTTCCTGGACGCAATCACCCTCTTTGACCCGGCCGACCCCGCGTACGTCAGCACCCCACGCACCGCAGGCGACCTCAGCCCCTGGGAGCCCAGCGAATTCGAATCGCTGCACCACACCTTCGTCATCCCGGCACAGCCCACTCCGCGCGACATCTGGCTGCGCCTGAGTACCGCCAGTACGCAACTTATGCACGTCGAGGCGCTCAGCCCACGCGACATGCTGCGCAAGGAGCACAGCCTGTGGCTGGCGTACTCGGCCCTGCTGGCGCTGATCCTCTCCTTTCTGGTGTGGGTCTTGCTGGCCTGGCTGCGCGACCGAGATCCCGTCAACGGCATCTTCGTGCTGCGCCAGACTATCCTGCTGCTCTACACCGCCAGCTACCTGGGCTACCACCGCAGCGTTCTATCCGATGTGCTATCGCCGTTTGCGCAAGACCTGATGTATGCCTGGCTCGTGCTGTTGGCGACGGGCTCCTCCATCGCTTTCGAATACCGCCTGCTGCGTGAGTACACCTTGCCGCGCTGGAGCCACTGGCTGATGCGCGGTTTGCTCGGCACCTCAGCGCTGGCCATGGGCTTGCTCCTGCTGGGTGAGAAAGGCGAGGCCCTGCGCCTGAACATGCTGCTCAACGCGATCGCGCTGTGCGCCCTCTTGCTCATCGCCTCGCGCATGCAAGCGATCGACCGCAGCACGGCCCCAACGGATCGCTATCACCTGCCTAAAGCCGCGCTGGTCGGGTACTACCTGGTCATCGTGCTGGTTCTGGCCATGGCCATCATGCCCAGCCTCGGACTGCTGAAAGGCACGCTGTTGTCTATCTACGGAGTGCTGTTGTACGGGCTGAGCTCGGGCATGTTGATGACCACCTTGCTGATCCTGCGCTCGCGCAAGACCGAACAACTGCGCCTGGACCTGGCCAACCGCCTGTTTCTGTCGCGCGAGCAGCTGGCGCAGGAAGCCCTGCGCCGCAAAGACCAGTCACAGCTGCTCAACATGCTGATGCACGAACTCAAGACGCCGCTGAGCGTGATCGACATGGCGCTCCAGGGCGTCAAGGCCGACGACAAGACCCAACGCTACATCGCGCGCGCCATCGACAACATGAAGTCCATCCTCAACCGCTGCATCCAGACAGACCGTTTGGTGGAGCGGTCGTTCGCGGTGCAGCGCGAAGCGGTGGACCTGGTGCACGCGCTGCCCCAGTGGCTGCAGAACCACAAACAGGCGGCTGAGCGTCATGTCCTGCACAGTCCGCCCCACGCCGTGGTCGAGTCGGATCGCCAGTGCATCGAGATCATTGCCGGCAACCTGATCGAAAACGCCCTCAAGTACGGCGACCCGCAGCAGCCCATCGAGGTCTCGCTCGAATCCCAAACCCACGCAGACGGTCGCGCCGGCTGGTGCCTGAAGGTCTGCAATTACCCCGGGGCCGCAGGCTGGCCCGATGCCGACAAGCTCTTCGCCAAGTACTACCGCAGCCCGGCCGCGCAACGCCAGTCGGGCACAGGCCTGGGTTTGTTCCTGTCGCACAATCTCGCCCAGCAGTTGAACGCCGAACTGCGCTACTGCCCAACCCCGACCCAGATCTGCCTTGCGCTATGGATGCCCGTCTCAGTATCGTCCTCGTAGAAGACAACGACGACCTGCGTGAACTGATGGCCGATACGCTGCGCGGCCAGGGGCACCGCGTCACGGCGCTGTCCTGTGCCGAGGAGCTTGAAGACCGTTCCCAGGGTGTCGCCGCCGACCTGTTCCTGATCGACCTGAACCTGCCCGGTGAGGACGGCTACAGCCTCTCACGCCGCATTCGCAAGGCGCAGCCGCTGGTCGGCATCGCGATCGTCTCGGCCCGCTCCGACCTGCAGGGTAAGGTGGACGGCTATGCGTGCGGGGCCGACTGGTACCTGCCCAAGCCGGTACCCATGCCGGAGCTGATGGCAGCCATCAACAGCTTCGCCCGACGCAGCCACGCCCAGCTGCTCACCCAAGCCACGCCGGACGGTACGCTGCGCCTGGCGCGTCGCGAGCTGCAGGGCCCCGGCGGCACTGTGCCGCTGACCCGCTCTGAAGAAATCCTGCTGACCGCCTTTGCGCGGGCGCCCTCGGGTTTGCTGGAAACCTGGCAACTGCTCGAACTCTTGGGCCTGGAAGCCGAAGACACGCACAAGACCCGCCTCGAAATCCGCTTCACGCGCCTGCGCAAGAAGCTGCGGCAGGCCGGCGCCGAGGGGCCAGGCGTCGAGGCCATCCGGGGCATGGGCTACCAGCTGCACATTCCGCTGCAGGTCACGGCCTGAGTTCGCGGTCTGGCGCGTTGCGCAAGCACCGGGCGCTCACCTTCAAAATCTTTCAAGGTCTTTCTTAAGCCTTCAAATTGCTGCTTTTTTGTCACTTTCCGACGGCATCGCAAGCATTTTGAAAGGGCGTGAAAGGTTCGCAAGGCAGCGAATTGTGAAATCGCCGGCTTCCAAGACCCCTTTGGCATGCTGTGCTCACCCTTCACAAACTGGACCTGACCGGCCCCGCTGGCAGCGTCCGCATCTCGGCCACCGAGGCCACTCTGCTCAAGGCCTTCGTGCAATCGCCCGATGCGCGCCTGAGCATCGACGAGGTCATGCACTGCCTGGCCGTGGCCGAAGGGGCCACGCAAAAGTCCAAGGTCCATGTCCGCATGGTGCGGCTGCGCAAGAAGCTGCATGAGGCTGGCGCCGAGGGCGCCGTCATTGAATCGATCCGCAACGTGGGCTACCAGTTCTTTGAAGAGCTGGCGGTTCGCAAGCCTTGAGGGCGGCGCTGGGCATGAAACACCGCCACCGTCTCCTGCGCTACGGCCCCGCCCCGCGGCGGCAAGTCGTCCCAGTGCTGGGGATCGCTTCGGCCTGCCTGCTGGCTGGCGTGTCGGCACAAGGGTGGGCCCAGACCGTTCCGACGCCAGGCGACCTGCAGCGACAAGTGGAGCCGGTCCGCCCCAGTCCCTTGCCCGAACTGAGCCGGCAACCACGACGCCTGACCCAGCCCAGCCTGCCTCAGCCTGGCGCCACCGTCGCCCGCATCCGCGAATGGACGCTCGTGGGCAATACCGTGCTCACGAGCGAACGCTTGCTCCCGCTGCTGCAGCCATTTACCGGCGTCGCGTTGTCGCTGGTGCAGATCCGCGAGGCCGCGGCGGTGATCCAGCAAGCCTACGAAGAGGCTGGATGGCTCGCGCGGGTGGACATCCCGGCGCAAGACATCACGGAAGGCCGTGTGACTTTGCAGATCACCGAATCGCGCCTGGGCCGCGTACAACTGGACTCCCAATCCACCAGCCGGGTGCACCTGGAGCGCCTGCGGTCCGTGCTCGAAGCGCAGCAGGCACCCGGTACCCCCCTGAACCTGGAGGCCGTCAACCGGGGGCTGCTGCTGGCAGACGATTTAAATGGTGTGGGCGTGGTCGGGACACTGGCTCCCGGTGGAGACCCGTCTACAACCGATGTCGTCCTGAGGGCACACGCCGAGAGCCCCCTGCTGATAGACCTGTCTCTGGACAACACAGGCGCTCGCTCCGTTGGCGCCGAGAAGCTGACCGCCACCCTCAACTGGGTCAGCCCCGCCGGATTCGGGGAAACCTACACCGCGCAGGCCAGCAAGACCCAGGGCAGCGACTACCTTCGATTGGCTGCGGGTGCGCCCCTGGGGTATGACGGCTGGCGTTACTCGATCTACATCACGCGGATGGACTACAAGATCATCACGCCGGACGCAGAGGGCCGCAGCCAGGACATCAACGGCAACACCCTCACCGCCGGACTGGATCTGACCTACCCGCTCCTGCGCAGGCGTGAAGCCAACCTCCTGCTGGTCATGGGTCTGGACGAACGCCGGTTCGAAGGCTTTGCCAACGGCGCGCTCAATTCCAAGTACGCGGTGCCGGGGGCACAGCTGAGCGTCACGGGCAACTTTTTCGACACTTGGGGGGGCTCGGCGTCAAACACCTACGCGCTGACCTGGCGCAGTGGCGAAGTGGGCCGCATCCAGCCCCAGGAGAACCTCAACACCCAAGGGCGCTTTCACAAGGTCACGTGGAACTACTCGCGACAGCAGTCCCTCGGGCCAGACTTCACCTTTTTCACCTCGGTCTCGGGGCAGAACACAGGGAACAAGGAGCTCGACTCCTCGGAAAACATGAGCCTGGGCGGGCCTAGCGGCGTGCGGGCCTATCCGGTCGGCGAGGCATCGGGCCCGCAAGCGCGCATCGCCAACCTCGAACTGCGCTGGCGCGTGCACCCGCAGTGGCTGATCACCCCGTTCTATGACGAAGCCCGCGTAGAAAAGCGCGTCTCAGGCGGGCCCGCGGCCTACGCGCTGCGCGGTTCGGGCCTGAGCGTCGCCTGGAGCGGTCGCTCGGGTGTGGCCGTACGCGCCATCTATGCCCGCCGCCTGGGCAACAACCCGAACGCGAACACCACGACCGGCATGGATGGTGATGGCTCGCGCCGTCTGAACCGGTTCTGGCTGACTGCGTCAGCCAGCTTCTGAGGGGCGGACACGTTTTCCGTCACCGCGTCAAGCAAGTCCCACCATGAACAAAGTCTGCAAGGTCGTCTGGAGCCACGCGCTGGGGCAGATGGTGGTCGTCTCCGAGGCGGTATCGGCTCGCGGCAAGGCGCACAGCAGCCGAGGCACCGCAGGTGCGGCCGGAGCGCCCGCGGCGGGTGCTCGGGTATCGACACTGGCCGCCTGTATGGCCCTCGCCCTGGGGGCCGCAGACGCAGGGCCGGCACTGGCGCAGACCTTGCCGACCGGCGGCCAAGTCGCGGCGGGGCAGGCGAGCCTGAGTACCTCCGGGGCCACCCTGACCGTCCAGCAGGCCTCCGAGCGCGCCGTCATCAACTGGCAAAGCTTCAACGTGGGGGCGGGGGCGCAGGTCCACTTCAACCAGCCTGGCGCCCAGTCGTCCACCTTGAACCGGGTGACAGGCCCCGAGGCCAGCACGATCCTCGGTCGCATCACGGCGCCCGGCCAGGTCATCATCAGCAACGGGAATGGCGTCTTCTTCGGGCGCGGATCGGTGGTGGACGTTGGCAGCCTCATTGCGACCACGCACGCGATCAGCGACGAGCGCTTCCTCCGGGGCGAGCTGCGCTTTGAGCGCCAGGGCGCGACCGGCAGCGTGATCAACGAAGGCGATCTGCGTGCGCGGATCGAGGGCTACATCGCGCTGATCGCCCCCGAAGTGCGCAACCAGGGCCTCGTCGTGGCGCGCAAGGGCACGGTGTCGCTCGCCGCCGGCGAGACGGTCGAACTGCAACTCGATGACCAGAACAAGCTCTCGCGGATTGCGGTCGAGGCCGGCCGCTGGCAGGCGCTGGTCGACAACCGCCAGGCGATCGAGGTCGAGGGCGGTCTGGTCATCCTGTCGGCCATGGCGCTGCGCGAATTCCAGGGTGGCGTCGTCCGCCACAGCGGCGCCATCAACGCCAGCAGCCTCACCCAAGTCGGTGGACGCGTCCTGCTGACGGGCGATCACATCACGCTGCAGACCGGTTCGACCATTGACGCTCGCGGCGCAACGGGCGGCGGGCAGGTGCTGGTGGGCGGCGACTGGCAAGGCGGCGCGAATGCGCAACGCCGCGTGTTCGACAACCCCAACGCCCTGCACCAGGCGACCACGGTGAACATGGAGGCGGGTGCATCGGTCGATGCCAGTGCCACCGGCAACGGCAAGGGCGGCACGGTGGTCCTCTGGAGCGATGTAGGCAACTCCAATTCGCTCACCTCGGTGCGGGGCACGCTGCTCGCCAAGGGCGGCGCTAACGGCGGCAACGGCGGCCAGATCGAAACCTCGGGCCACCGCCTGGCGGTCAACGGGGCGACGGTCAGCACCTCGGCATCAGCAGGTCAGATGGGCGATTGGCTGCTGGACCCCGTCGACCTGGCCATCACCGGCAGCATCGACGGGACCACCGTCACCGTGAGCCCCGACACCATCACCACCAGCCTCACGACCAACAACGTGAACGTCACCTCCACGGGCAACCTGTCCGTCGACGGCGCGATCACGGCGACGGGCACAGGCAACCTGACGCTGACGGCCGCCACCAACCTGTCCGTCAATGCCAACATCACCGTGGGCGGCGCGATTGAGCTCAACGCAGCGGACATCACCGTCGGTGGCACCCTGCGCTCGTCCACGACAGGAACAACCGCTGTATCGGCCATCGCCTCGAACAACCTGACGATCAGCGCCGCGCAGGACTGGACCAGCAAGAACTACCTGTTCTCTGCGGGCAACAACCTCGCCATCAACGCAGACCTGCGCGCAGAGCAGTCAGGCACCCTGACCCTGCGCTATGGGCAAGCGACCACCAACGGTGCGGGGGCGACCTACTCGGTGACGGGCAATGTGCGCATTCCGCTGCCCTCCTCCAGCAGCAGCGCCCTACGCTGGCGGCTGGGGAGTTCAGGCTCGGACCAAGACCTGATCTTCAACAACGGCTGGCTGGGGTTCTACGCAGCCGGCCAAGTCAATGGCGGGACTGCATCCGCCCTGCTGGGCATCACTACTGCCGGACAACTTCAACAGCCCCATTACTACAGCGGCAGCGGCTGGTTCAAGCTCACCTACTCCAACTATCCCCTGGACATCGAGGTCGGCACCGGCGAGAACGGTTCACGTTGGAACGGGAACACAGCCTTCTACACAGGCGGGGCGGCCAGCTCCGGCTATGTCGACATTTCCGGCTACAAACCCGGGGTCGGCAGTGGCTCGGGTCCCGGGGTCAAGGCCTCAGGAACGGTGATCACGGTGGCGAACACCACCATCGGCAGCGCCGGAGTCGAGATCACGAACCGCTACACCCTGAGCACCGACGACAAATACCTGCGTGCCGACACCTCGGTCAAGGCGACTTCCGCCAGCGGCCTGACCAACGTCGGTCTATGGGTCGGAACGCGAGACGACTGGGTGGGCAGCAGAGACAGCCTTACCAAGATAGTCGGCAACATCGACTCCAATGGATTTACCCAGAATTCGAGCAGCGGTCAGGCCGCGAGTGCGCTCAAGCTCGAAGAAAGCTCGGCGTCCACGGCAGCCGCCGTCCTGTTCTATTCCACGGACGCCTCCGCGGTCGCCACTTTTTCGACTTGCTGCAGCTTCAACAGCGCCACCGGCGTGAACCCCTGGGCGACCAGTGGCTCCGCTACCACCTCCGCGGGCAGCACGTCGTACACGCATGATGGCTCCTATGCCCTCTACACCGGACTGGGTAATCTGACCCAGAACCAGTCCAAAGGCTTCACCTGGTTTTATCTGGCGGCGCCGAACAGCCAGATCAACTCGGTGGCAAGCACGGTCGCAGGCTCTCTCACCGGGTATACCTTCGCCCTCCCGAGCAGCCGCGTGACCTATTCGGGCTCTCACTTCAACGTCCAGGATCTGGTCAACGGCGGCGTGACGCTCAACGCCGGCGGAAACCGGGGCAACGTGAGCCTCTTGTATGGCACCGACTACGACCTGGTCTACTCCGGGAACGTGGTCAGCCCCACCAGCACGGCCTTCGTGAATGCGGGCACCTACCGCTTCGCCATTTCCCTGAAAGGAACCCTGGCGGCCGAGGGCTACACCCTGAGCGGCTCGGGCGCGGCCACCTTGGTGATCGATCCGAAGTCCCTGAGCATCACCGGCACCTCGGCGGCCAACAAGACCTACGACGGGTCCACGACCGCAGCCTGGACGCTGGGTACCGTGTCCGGCTACGTCGGCACCGGTACGAGCATGGAGCGGCTCGGAGTGAGCGTCTCCGGTTCGTTCTCGAGCGCCAACGCCGGCGACTACAGCATCACGCCGACCTACACCCTGACGGACCTGGCCGCTGTGAGCGGCGTCCATGCCGGCGGCCTGGCACGCAACTACACAATGAGTGCAAGTGCGGTCAATGCCACCATCAACAAGGCCGACCTCGTGATCACGGGCAGCAAGGTCTATGACGCTTCCACCGGCGTGGCGGGCAGCGCGCTCACGGCCGTGGGCGTCGGCAGCCAGCGCTTCACCATCACGGGAAGCGGCGCGACGGGTAACCTGCCGTCTGCCAACGTCGGCACGCAGACGCTGGCGAGCCTCACTGGCCTGACACTGGGCTCGAGCAGCACCGGCGGACTCGCGGCCAACTACAACGCCTTATCGGTAACGGGTAGCAGCGTCCAGGTCACGGCCAAGCCGCTGACGGTCAGCGGCCTGGTCGCCTCCAAGGAATACGACGGCCTGACGTCGGCAACGCTCACAGGCACACCCACGCTCACCGGCGGCGGCGCAACCTCCAGCGATGGCATGGTGCATGGCAGCGATGTCGTGAGCCTCGCGGGCACAGCCCAGGCCGTGTATGGCACGGCAGCCGTGGGCTCGGGCAAATCACTGACGCTCAGTGGCCTGACCCTGACGGGGGCGAATGCATCGAACTACTCGATCTCCAACTCGCTCACGGGCGAGATCCTGCAAAAGACGCTGCTGATCACCGGGGTCCAGGTGAACACGCGGACCTACGACGGCACCACGGCAGCGACCTTCAACACGGCGGGAGCCACAGTCTCTGGGCGTGTGGGTTCGGAAACCGTGACCTTCACCGTCGCCGGCCAGTTTGCCGACAAGAACGTGGGCGCCAACAAGTCCGTGACCGTCAGCGCGCTCACACTCAGTGGCACCCACGCAGCCAACTATCGCGTGGGCACGCTCACTCTGACTGGCAACATCACCCAACTGGCCAGCGTGGCCTGGGTGGGCGGGGGTTCGACCAACAACTGGTTCGACCCGGCCAACTGGGCGGGCGGCGCGGTTCCCGACCTGTCCAACGTGGCCAGCGTGTCGATTCCTTCGGGCGTGACGGTGCGCTTCAATCCTTCTGCGGCCGTCTCGCCTGCAGACGGCACCGGCGCTGTGAACATCCAGACTCTGGGGACAGCGGGCACCCTGCGCGTCGACGACGGCACGCTGAACGTCGGCTCTGGCGGCATCACACTGGCCGCTTTGGACCATCGGGGCGGACAAGCGGCCAGTGACGGGGCGATCACCCTGGGGCAACTAGACCACACGGGTGGCACGCTGATCGCCAACAGCGACCTGACCGTCTCGAACGGGTTCAGCCAAGGCGCCTCGGGCAGCATCAAGGTCTATGGCCGCACGACGATCGACGATGCATCGGGTGGGGTGGTACTTGGAAATCTGCGCAGCGCGGGCTTGTTGAGGGTGACAAGCACCGGTGGCGCCATCACGCAGACCACCGGCACATCGCTGTTCGCCGATACAGGAAGCGAATTGCGCGCGTCACAAGGCGGCTCGACGGCCGACATCCTCTTGCCCAATACCGGCAACGAACTGAGGCTGGGTGTGACTGCGACAGGCAATACGCTTGTGATCAACGGAGATATCCAAGCCAACGAGGAAAAGGCGAAAGCGGCGGCGGCTGCAGCGGCCGCAGCAGCTGCTGCGGCGGCCGCTGCAGCAGCTGCCACAGGCACGCCGCTACCGGTCCTTCTGCAAGGCGGGATCCAGAACCCGGCATACGCGCAGACCGTTGTGACTGCCCCGCGGCCGCAGGGACCCGCGCCGACGCTGGCCCCTGCGACGACAGCAGCCACAACCCCGCTCATGGCAACAGCCACCCCGAATCCCGCACCCGTTAGCGCTGCCACCACACCCGCCTCCGCGCCCACCCCCGATGCAGGGGTACGCCTATTCGTCGTCAGCGCGGCGTCCCCCGCCGCGCGCGGCCTGATCACCGTCATGCTTCCGCCCGCGCGCGAGCTGATGGCGAGGGGAGGCTTTGAGTTCAAGTTACCGACGGATGTGGTGCCCGCCTCGGCCGCTCCGTCCAGCGTGCAGGTCACTCTCAGCAACGGAAATCCCATCCCCAACTGGCTCAAGTTTGACCCTGTCGCAGCCAAGTTCTCAGCGCAATCGGTGCCTGAAGGGGCCATTCCCTTGGAGGTGAAGGTCTCGGTCGCTGGGCGTGAGACGGCCATCGTTGTCTCTGAAGACGGTCTGCTCCGATAGGAGCAAGAGGAAAGCAAGCCGTGAATCTCTTGTCTCGCACTTTCGGCATGTATCGCTGGGTCGCACTCGTCTGGCTGCTGGGCGCGTGGGGCCTGCCGACCAGCTACGCCCAGACGGGAGCGGCCGGCTCACTCAGTCCTCGTGTCGCCAGCGTCAACGGACAGCCCATCGAGGTGCCGGCCTTCGAGCTCTCCCTGCAGGAGCAGTTAGCCGCTGGCGCGACGGACTCGCCTGCCTTGCGAGAGGCTGTTCGACGTGACCTGGTGATCGAGTCGGTCTTGGCGCAGGAGGCTGAGAAATCCAAACTGGACCAAGGCAGTGCCTTCCGCCTGCGGATGGAAGCCGCTCGCAAGCGCCTGCTGGCGCAAGCCTGGCAGCAGCAGTGGCTGCAGGCGAACGCACCCACCGACAAAGAGCTGGCCGAAGAATACGAGGCCGTCCTCAAGCGTGCCGGCAGTAAGCAGTACCGGATCCGGCAGGTGGTCCTGCGCGACGAGACAGCAGCGCGTCTGGTGCTGCAGCAAATCCGTCAGGGGAAGTCCCTCGGGGATCTGGCTCGGGAATACTCCGTCGAGCCCCTGGGCAAGTCAGAAGGCGGCCTGCTGCCCTGGGTCACCGTGGCCGACCTGGTCGAGCCGCTGGGTCAGGTGGTCGCGAGCCTGCAGACCGGGCAGACCGTGACCGAGCCCGTGCGATCCACCAACGGTTGGCACATCCTCCAGGTCGAGGCAGACAGGCCCTATGTACCGCCAACGGCGGCCCAGCTTCGCCCCCAGTTGATCCAGGCGGTCTCTCAGCGCAAGCTCAGCGCAGCGGCGCAAGCGCTTGTCAACAAAGCGCGGATCGAGATGCAGTAGGCGGCTCCGATCGGGATGGCCCAGAAAGCGGACGGCAGCGTCTGTCGTACAGTTGAGCCAGAAACTGTTGTCCGATCCCCATTCAGAACCCCTCTCAGGAGCCTCCATGTCCCTCGTCCAGATCCGCAAGAAACTGCTGAACGTCGAATCCGTCTATCACGAGGGCGGCCCGGTGCGCAGCGATCCCATCAAGATGGGGTCGATCGCCGTGGTCCTGAAAAATCCCTATGCCGGCCGCTATGTGGAAGACCTCGAGCCCTTCGTGAAAGACGCCACCGAGATGGCCAACACGCTCGTGCCGGAGCTGATCGCGGCCCTGGGCGGCGCCGACAAGATCGAGTCCTATGGCAAGGGCGCCATCGTCGGCCTCAATGGCGAACTCGAACATGGCGCCATCTGGCACATCGCCGGCGGTTGGCCGATGCGTTCGTTCCTGCCCAAGGCCAAGTCCATTGTTCCGGCGGCCAAGGTGGTAGCCAGCGCCGGCACGCGCTTGCAGATTCCCCTGCACCACATCGAAGCGGCCTACGTTCGCAGCCACTTCAGCACCATGGATGTCGGCTGCATCGACGGCCCGCGCCCCGACGAACTGCTGTACGCGCTGGTCATGGCCACCGGCACCCGCGTCCATGAGCGCCTGGGCGGCCTGCGCGCGTCCGAGATCAAGGTGGGCGACGGTCAGCGCTGAAATTTCTGCGGCACACCAAGCAAAACGCCCACAGATGTGGGCGTTTTTTTTAGCGGAAACCCGCTGAAGATCTGGCGGAGCGGACGGGACTCGAACCCGCGACCCCCGGCGTGACAGGCCGGTATTCTAACCAACTGAACTACCGCTCCAGGCAGTGTTGCGGTTCGCCGCGGACGTTAAGCCCGCATGCCAAGTGCAACCTTCTTGTGCCAAAAAACTTGGCGACCCTACGGGGATTCGAACCCCGGTACTCACCGTGAAAGGGTGATGTCCTAGGCCTCTAGACGATAGGGTCAAAACCTT
>JACCDK010361106.1_pt1 | contig 14724 bp, 8 predicted proteins | sample 7445871 | NCBI WGS metagenome assembly JACCDK01 (sample SAMN15323436, study PRJNA562643) | freshwater metagenome | isolation source: river surface water | place: USA:Blue River Watershed | collected 2017-08-15 | reverse complement strand
CTTTTTAACCGGAATTGCAGGAGGCTTATTTTATGTACTATGCTACAATGTGTTTCCATATTTTAACAATACAGTAGAAACATCTAAAGCTTTAGGAGCATCGGCGGCTGTAATGGGAATTGTATTTGCTACTGCTACTTTGCTGCCAAATTATTCTATTGTATTAGCTATCTTCGGACCAGTTCGTTTAAAATTTATCGCATTTTTCTATTTATTAATAGACTTAGTGGGAATATCTGGCAGCAATGCCGGCGGACACCTAGCCCATATAGGTGGTGCATTATTTGGATTTATCATCATCAAACAATTGCAAAATGGTAACGACTTTACTCGTATGCCGATGAAAATTGTAGAGTCGATAAACAATATTTTTAAACCGAAAAGAATGAAGGTGGTTCATAAAAATACCATCAATATAAATAAAAATAAAAACAATGTTTCTCAAGAAGAGATAGACAGAATCTTAGATAAGATCTCACAAAACGGGTACGAAAATTTATCAGCAAAAGAAAAAGAAATATTGTTTAAAGCAGGTAAAGAATAAATGAAATCGAAAAAGAAAAAATCTTATTTCTATTGGTTTATGTTATTCATAAACTTTCTGGTTGCTTTTGCATTATTTGTATCCTATTTAGCGGCTTGGATTAATCCTACTTTTTATTGGCCGATTGCATTTTTTGGATTGGCTTATCCATTTTTAGTGCTCATCAATTTTCTATTTGTTTTATACTGGGCGCTCAACAGACGCTGGATTGCATTGTTCTCATTAGCTTTTATAGCACTGGGTCACAAAACTATCCTAAGCTATATTCAATTCGGAAACGAGCAAATCATCAATCCCAAAAATTCTATTGCAGTTATTAGTTTTAATGCACATCTATTTAAGCCTATAAAAACTAATAAATATGATAAAAAATCTAAACACGAAATGTTGGAAATGTTACTAAAAGAAAAATCCGACATTCTATGTTTTCAAGAATTCTATTATCGCAAAAAAGGAGTATATAACATTAAAGATTCTTTGATGATTAAAGGTGATTATCAGTATTTCAGAGAGTTGCGCTTCGATTCTACTGAAACTGAATTTATGTCGATGGCTATATTTTCAAAATATAAAATACTTAATTTCCATACCTTAAAATTTTACGATAGGCCACATGCCAACATGTGTATATATGCTGATGTTATCTATCTGCAAGATACCATTCGAGTTATCAACACTCATTTGCAGTCAATCAGTTTTCAGCCCGAGGATTACCAATACCTAGATCAAGTAAAAAATGTAGAAACCGATATGCAGTCGAACAAGCGAATTGGGGCACGATTAAAAAAAGCATTTCTATTACGTGCATCACAAGCAGAAGAGGTGCAAGAACTTATCGACGATAGCCCCTACCCGGTTATTGTTTGTGGAGATTTTAATGATACCCCCGCATCCTATGCTTTTAACATTATTTCTAATAATTTGAAGAATGCATTTCAGGAACAGGGTTCTGGTTTTGGAGTGACGTATAATGGCGCATTTCCAAACTTCCAAATCGACTACCTTTTGTGCTCCAATGAATTTGATGTGTGTGATTACAAAATCATCAAGGAAAAATACTCGGACCACTACCCAGTAAAGGCTAGTTTCTATCTAAATAAATAGCCTTTATTCCCGAAATTTATCAATAATTAGTATGTTTGTTTATGAACCCGAATATTAGTGTTTACGACTCATTACGTAGAGAGAAAGTTGCCTTTGAACCCATCAACAGTCCGTTCGTTGGAATGTATGTTTGTGGTCCTACCGTATATGGCGAACCTCATTTAGGGCATGCTCGTTCTGCCATTACCTTCGATTTAGTTTTTCGTTTTCTAAAATACAGTGGCTATAAAGTTAGGTATGTAAGAAACATTACCGACGTAGGTCACCTAGAAAACGATGGTGATGATGGTGATGATAAAATTGCAAAGCGCGCACGTTTAGAGCAATTAGAACCGATGGAGGTAGCTCAAGAATATACCAATTCTTACCATGTAATGATGGATCGTTTATTTGTTAAACGTCCAAGCATTGAACCTCGTGCGAGCGGACACATCATTGAGCAAATAGAGATGATTCAAAAAATTATAGACGCTGGTTTAGCTTACGAATCGAACGGCTCTGTTTATTTTGATGTATTGAAATACAACGAGAATGAACCTTATGGAGAACTTTCTGGACGAATTTTAGAAGACCTCATTGCTCACGCTGGAGAAGAACGAAGATCTTTAGAAGGAAAAGAAGAAAAGAAAAACTCTTTCGACTTTGCTTTATGGAAAAAAGCTTCTCCAGAGCATATCATGCGTTGGAATTCACCATGGAGCATCGGTTTCCCAGGCTGGCATATCGAATGTTCTGCCATGAGTGCAAAATATTTAGGCGAACAATTTGATATACATGGTGGTGGCATGGATTTGCTTTTCCCTCATCACGAATGTGAAATTGCTCAATCCAAAGCAAGCAATCATGTACACCCTGCAAAATACTGGTTACATAACAACATGATTACCATCAATGGTCAAAAAATGGGTAAGTCATTAGGCAATGCTATTAACTTATCACAATTTTTTACTGGCGATCATCCTTTGTTGAAAAAAGCATACGCTCCCTTAACCATCCGCTTCTTTATGTTACAAGCGCATTATAGAAGCACACTCGACTTTTCTAACGAAGCCTTAGAAGCTGCAGAAAAAGGGCTGATGAAAATGATTAACGGCATACGTACCGCTAAGAGTTTAACTTATACTGAGCAAGAACTTAAAGTAGATGACGAATTAAATGCAGAAATAAAGAAAGCTACAGAAGCAGTTATTGAAGGCATGAGCAACGATTTTAACTCAGCAAAAAGCATTGCCGAGTTATACAATTTACTGAAATATATAAATTCCATTAAAGCTGGCATTATTAGTTATGCCGAATTAAATAAAGACACCTTTGATAGTTTACTTACAACCTTTATTCAGTTTAACGAAGAGGTTCTAGGTTTGTCGGACGATCACATAAACAATGATGATTTATTTATACCGATGGTAGAAGCTTGGATGGATACATACAGAGAAGCACGTGCCGAAAAGAATTTTGCACTCGTTGATTTAATTCGTACAAAATTTAAAAGCATGAACTTAAACATTAAAGATGCTAAGCAAGGATCGGATTGGGGATATCAGGAGTAGATTGATAATATGCTAGTTTGCTAGTGTGCTAGTGTGCTAATATGCTAGTGTGCTAGTAAATAAGAATAGATATGAATAATATTAAATATGTTTTTTTATTGAGTTTGCTAGGTTTAATTTCTTGTGAAAACAACACAAAGAAAAGTTCCAACACAACAACACAAGAAGTGAAAAAAGTTGTAGTGCCTAGCTTCAATGAAGATACTGCTTTTGCATTTGTAAAAAAACAAGTCGATTTTGGTCCGCGTGTACCAGGAAGCGACGCACATGCAAAAACTGCAAAATATTTTGAAACAGTATTACAGTCGTATGGTGCTGAAGTGCAAATTCAAAAAGGGAATGTAAAAACCTTTGATGGAAAAAGCTTTGAATTAAAAAATGTAATTGCAAGGTTTCAACCCAAGGAAACAAAACGAATATTATTAGCAGCTCACTGGGATACCAGACCTTTCGCAGATCAAGATACAAAGAACAAAGACAAAGCTATCGACGGAGCTAACGATGGTGCAAGTGGCGTTGCCGTTCTGCTGGAAGTTGCACGACAAATAAGCAAAAGCAAACCTACACTTGGAGTAGATATTATCCTATTCGACTTAGAGGATTATGGTCAGCCTGAAAATAGCAAGTACCCAGAAATGAAAGACTCTTATTGCTTAGGATCTCAGTATTGGGCAAAAAATCCGAGCATCAAAAACTACCGACCAATGTATGGTGTATTATTGGATATGGTTGGTGGTGAAAATATATATTTTACTCAAGAGGAAGTGTCTAGAACTTATGCTCCACAAGTACTCGAATATGTATGGCAAAAAGCCGCTCAGGCAGGTTACTCTTCAAACTTTAGCTACGAACAAACTCCTGCAATTATCGATGATCATTATTACATGAATGCCATCGCTAATATTCCTATGATTGATTTAATCCACCGCGATGGTAGCACCATGTCGGGCTTTTGGAAACATTGGCATACCCACGAAGACAAACTTGAGAACATCGACAAAAGAAGTCTAAAAATTACTGGCCAAGTATTAATGCAATTAATCTATACAGAATAGAACTATTCAACTAGGTAAACCTCTGTTACCGGACTAAATAAATAAATGTTATTGCTGGAAATTTCTTTGCAACGATATCTTTTACGAATGAGTGCTAACTTTTGGAATTTGCGACCATTTTTTAGTTGAAAAAAACCACCTGGAGGAATGGTACTTACAAACACGGTATGTTGTACACGGTCGTATTTTTTTAATATACGCAATAAATGGACATCCGAACAACTAGAAGCTGCAGGGTTCATCATGTATTTTCGTACGGCATTTTCAATATCCTCTGGAAAAACTTTTCGATCAAACAAAGGTTGCATCAAAATTTTATATTCGGTTTTCCATTCTTCACCATGAGGTTTAACTTGGTTCTTGTGTTTATTCCAATTCGTTAGATGAGCAAACTCATGTATTAAAGTTATTAGAAAAGCGTAAGGATTTAAATCTCTGTTCACCGAAATACGATGTCCTCTGCCTGCATAAGGATGTCTGTAATCACCCAACACCGATGAACGAGGTCTGTTAATAGATAGCTCCACTTGGAAATAATCAATCCACTTGGCCATCATCTCTGCAGTACCTTCTGGTAAATACGGACGGAGGATTTCGACGTTGTTCATTTGAGTCGTTAGTATCTAGTATTTAGTCGTTAGTATCTAGTCGTTAGAGAAGTTGCACTTATCATCCTTAATAAAAAAGCCTGTATTTAAATACCAGCATTTATACGGTTTAAAATTAAAGATTTATTTCAAATTTTTGTTTTATGAATAATTTTAAAAATCTTGAGATCTGGCAAAAATCAATTGCATTAGCTGTTGATATATATACATTATTAAAAGTATTTCCTAAATCCGAAAATTATAATACAGTGGATCAGATTAGAAGGTGCTCAATATCGATTGCTAGTAATATTGCTGAAGGTGCCGGAAGAAACTCGAATAAAGAATTCATACATTTTTTATCTATATCCAATGGTTCTTCTGCTGAATTAGAGTCATTATTTATTATTAGTAATAAATTGAACTTCATTTCAGATGAAACTATGGATGAACTCATTTTGAAAATAAATGAAATTCAAAAAATGAATCGAGCATTACAAAATTACTTAAGACAATAAGTAAATACACACCCTCTAACGACTAACGACTAGAGACTAAAGACTAAGAACTAAAAACCCAGTAAACCAAAAGCGCTCCACCGTATGCCAATAAGGTCATAAACGCAAATTGTATAGCTGGCCATTTCCACGATTTTGTTTCGCGGTAAACTATAGCAATAGTACTCATACACTGCATTGCAAATGCATAAAAAATCATAAGCGATAAGCTTACAGCGAGTGTAAAAGTAGGAGCACCAGTAGTTGCATTTTGTGCGGTTAACAATTTTTCTCTAACGGTATCCAACGCTCCATCTTCCGCTTCAACACTATATATGGTTGCAATAGTTCCTACAAATACCTCACGTGCTGCGAATGAAGTAATTAAGGCAATTCCAATTTTCCAATCGTAACCCAAAGGACGAATGGCTGGTTCAATGAATTTACCTAAATACCCTGCATACGATGCTTCTAATTTTTCAGAATTCATTAATCGTAGTGCAGTGTTAGAATCAATCTTTTGTTCTACTAATTGTTGATTGTATTTCTTTTCAATTTTTTCAAAATTATTCCCAGGACCATAGCTGGCTAAAAACCACAATACAATGGAAACAGCTAATATGATTTTCCCAGCTTCAACAACAAATGTTTTTACTTTATTAAAAATGGTGATTCCTACATTCGACCAACGTGGCATACGGTATACTGGCAGTTCCATAATAAAGTAACTGCGCTCCTTGGTTTTTATAATAAGCTTCATTACGTACGCCGAAAAAATTGCAGCAACAAAGCCCAACAAATACATCCCCATCAACACCAAGCCTTGCAAATTTAAAATGCCAAAAACTTTTTCTGATGGTACAACAATCGAAATTAATAAGGTATATACGGGCAATCGTGCCGAGCAACTCATTAAGGGTGTTACCATGATTGTAATGAGTCGGTCTTTCCAATTCTCTATTGTTCGTGCCGACATAATTGCGGGTACAGCACAGGCAATCCCACTCATTAATGGCACAACGGATTTCCCGTTCAATCCAAATTTTTTCATCACCCGATCCATCATAAAAGTAACACGAGCCATATAACCCGTATCTTCTAAAATGGCAATGAATAAAAATAAAATAGCTATTTGAGGAATAAATACTAATACTCCGCTAAGGCCTGGCAATATTCCACCAATGAGCAAATCTTTAAAAATACCGTTGGGTATAAATCCGTTTAAATAATTTTCAAGTGCTAAAAATCCAGACTCAATTAAGTCCATTGGGTAATTAGACCAAGTAAATATAGATTGAAAAACAACGAACAAAATCAAGAAAAAAAAGATGAGTCCTCCTACTCTATGCGTAAGCCATTTATCAATTCTATTACTATAGGTTTCCTTTACTGGATCGAAAGGCTTATGCACATTGTCGAATAACAACTCATTTATATGATTAAATCGAGCGATGGTTTCTTGCGCCTGTGCTTTCTGAGGATTGAAATTATATTTTTCAGCAATTGCCTTTAACTTTTGTTTTTTTTCTTCTGTAAGATGAGAGAGCTCATGGTAATGATGTGCTAATTCAAAAGCAACGTAATTATTTTCAATCTCGAATTCTTTTTTTATTTCTTCAATAAGCTCTGGTGCATATTGAGTAATATTCGTGCCAGATTCAACAATAACTTGCTCATCGATTTGTTTTTTGATCGACCGTTTTAACTCATCAATCCCTTCGTTATTTCTGGCACTAATAGCCACTACTGGTATTCCAATTTGTTCCGTAAGACCAGCAATATTTATATCGATGTGTTGTTCTTTCGCTTGATCCATCATGTTTACCGCTAATACACATGGTAAACCTAAATCCAACAGTTGAGAAAATAATAGTAAATTTCTTTTCAGATTTGTAGCGTCCACAACGACCACAACTACTTTGGGGAAATCAGGATTGGCCGGAGAACCCAATACTTGCAAAGCGATTTGTTCATCTTGCGAACGAGGGTATAAACTATACGTTCCTGGCAAATCAATAATTCGTGCCGAAAAATGATCGTCTATTTTGTAATAACCAACTAGTTTATCAACGGTAACGCCAGGGAAATTTCCAACTTTCTGATTGAGTCCGGTTAATGCGTTAAATAACGACGATTTTCCCGTATTTGGGTTCCCAATTAATGCAATATTAATTTCCTGCTTCAAAACCGTAAGACTTACTTCACAATGATGCTCTCTGCCTCTTTTTTGCGTAGACTAAGCTTGTGACCATATAAATGGATGGCAATTGGATCGCCCAATGGTGCAATATGTGCTACTTCAATCTCTTCCCCTGGCAAACAACCCAATTCTAACAAACGAATTGATAATTCCTCGTCGGTGAAGGAATCAATGGTTGCTTTCATTCCTGGTTGTAATTCGGACAAATTCCTGCGTTTCATAAAATTGAATTTAATATGCCCTTCTGCACATTACTCTTTCATTATAGGGTCGCAATTTACGTCTTATTTAAATTAAATCCAAATAACAATAAGTAATTAAACTATCCTTTATGAAGGTATGCTGGAGGGTTTTGCAGGGAAAATCTAGGACAATCACATCTTGATTTACAAGCACTTAGAACAAATATCAAACCTGCGAGTAGTAATATAACAAGGATGTTTTTTTTCATTTTAAATAAAATCTTAATTCAATTTAAGCAAAATTATCAACTTATTGGCTAAATAACTGATAAATAAGCCGACAACAGCACCCAAAGTATTGGCAAGCAAATCATTTAACTCGGCACTTCTGTAGGTAAAAATGAATAGCTGGGTCAATTCCATGAATGAACCCCAGAGAACAGAAATCATAAAAGGATAGGAGAGGCTTTTTTGTATCAAAACGGGGAAGCGGTTTTGCTTCGCAAAGCCAATATGCATGCTTAACATAAGCATCATATAGAAAATAAAGTGAACAACTTTATCGGCTCCCTCAAAGTTGAAAATTGAAATTCTTGGAATTGCACTGCTTTGGGCATTGCTTAAATAGCTAATTAAGCAAAGCCAAAGCAACCAATAGATATTGTATTTCCAAAAGGTATTACGCACCTACCAACAATTGGTAATCTGCTGCTGATAGTAAATTTTCGAAATCAGCTGCATTGCTAACATTTACTTTTACCATCCAGCCATCGCCATATGGGTCTGAATTAACTAATTCAGGAGTAGAATCTAGCTTGCTGTTCAATTCAACCACTTCACCTGCAATTGGCATGTACAAATCAGAAACAGTTTTTACTGCCTCAACGGTACCAAATACTTCTTCTTGCGCTACAACTTTACCAATAGTGTTTATATCAACATAAACAATATCACCAAGTTCTCTTTGTGCAAAATCGGTTATACCGATGTAGGCCACATTACCTTCTAAACGAACCCACTCGTGGTCTTTAGTGTACTTAAGTTCTGCTGGAAATTTCATTGTATATATTTTAATTTCCCAAAGTTACATTTTTCTCCGAATTTTTAGGCACCAATGTTTATTCTTAAACTGAAGCCTAAGCTTGTAATGGCCGTTGGGAAGGTGGTAGATATATAAGGTTTAGTAACCAGTCGATCGTAGAATAAACGTACCTGAAATCGTTGATTTAATACATATTCCACGGATGGCTTAATGCTTATAACTCTCGAACCGTTGATAATGTCTGAAAAGCCTTGATCCATTCGGTGTATAGCACCCCGGTTAATTCTGATGTTAAAATCGGTTCTAACATTCAAATCATTTTTCAATACTCGTTGTCCTCCCCCGAAGCTAAATGGTAATTGTAAATTATTCGTTGTGTATCCTAATCCTACGTTATACTCATACGTATTCAATTGCTCAACTCTGGTATTGGCAAAACTTAATCCTAAATTTCTGCTTTGCTTATACTCTAGAACGATGTTTAGTTTATTCTTCATGGTCATATCAAAGCCTATCAAGGGTGCAAAAGTTTCTGAAATGGTTACTTGCTGAATTTCATAAGCGGGTACAAAATTTCCATTCGCCGCATATTTCAGGGCAATGGTAGTGGGCCTATTGAAACTGTTTACATTGTAGGTTGATGTATACGAATGATTCACTGTAAAGCTGGAGAAGTATTCACTGATAATTTCAAACTTCATTAATCCAGTGTAATTCATTCGCCAGTTTGGTAATGGTATTTTGGGAAATGGATTTAAGCTTACTGAATTTGTTGTCTTTCCTGAATAGGCTGCTAAGAACGCTGGAATTAAAACTTGTTGAGAATACTTTCCATAACCATCATAAAATCCAGCCGTGTCGAATGTTGTAATTCCTTTTTCGTTTGCTAAGCGTTGAGAAATAGCAAATCGATTGTCTTGAAATTTGTTGAAGAAATCTGATGTGCCATCTTCATTTAATCCTTCGAAAGCAGATGATATCGTAACAATCGTCATGCTAAAGTTTCCGGTTTCTGTTTCAGCAAAGGATCTAAATCGTTGGTAGGTACTACTTGTTGGATCCGTATCATACCTAAAGAATTCCTGGTAGTTCTTTGTCATACTTCTTTGCATATTCACATCAATACGCATATCCTTCACCGGCTCTATATTGGCTCGCAAGTTAAACTCTACTCTGTTCGAACGTAAAAATCGATTGGATACCGAATCATAAGTAGTAATCCATCCATTCTCGGCTGCTTTAAATCGTATGTCTTGTTGACTACCAAAAACAAAACCCAAGCCTGGTGCATTGGCTTTCCCAAAATCCATTCCAAACAGATCAGTACCTGGCATGTATCCTGGTAATAATTGTCCGTTCGTTTCTCGATAACTGAAGTTAATACTACGAAGCATAATTAATGTTCTCGCTAGTACTTTTTTCAAATCATTTTTGTTCATTGCTCGAGCAATACTATCTTCCTTATCTTGTGCCGCTGATTTATTTGTTTTTAATTTTTCTAGTGGATTATTAGAATCTCTTGGGGTTCTACCTCTACTTGGAGTAATTAGGTTCTTCAGGTATTTAGATTTACCATAGAGTTGTGTCATGTTAAATGTTGGGTTCAACTGTATGGCTTGGTTATTCGAAATTGTATTTTCAAATTTTGGTGTGGCCAGCGCTGCTGCTCTCCAATCATAACGGGCGGTATACGTCGCCGTCATTTGCGTCCAGTCTAAGAATGGCAATTTATTAATAGGCACTTGATACGTTACATTAGCATTCTGGTTATAATCGGTCGTTCTTCCTAAGGTCTTGATATTATTAATCAATGAATCCTTTTCTTCTCGTGTGTCAATTCTGCCAAATGGTTCATCCACCACGGCTAAATTATTTGCCGTAAAGTCTAATTTCAACGCACGTGTAATATCATACCTCATTCCATAAGTGCGAGTAATTCTAAAATTCTTATTAAAAGTTTCTTCTATTGGTAGAGTCCCTGTATTGATGTTTCTAATTTTAGTTTCTCCATATACTCTATCAACATCAACTCTAAAATCTAATGCACTTGGTTTGTAATTGAAATTAAAATCTTTGATGAGTTTCAAGTATTGACTCTTGATTACCTTATCAAAAGGTCGCACTTCCTTAGGAACATTGTTATAATTATAGGATAAGGCTCCACGGTGGTTCCTTAAAATATTGTACTCTGTATTATAATTTCTACGGTATTGATCCGCAAATGAATAAGTAACACTAAAATTTTCAATATCGTAAATACGTACAGGTTTTTTTGTATCTACACGATCTTTTTTAACATTCGTAAAACTGATGCTTTTTCTTCTCGTATAATCTTCTGTGATTCTTTTGATCGAATCTCTTTCTGCGGCACTTAGCTCCGACAATACATTGGATAATAATATATCAGGGTTGTTCGGAGCAAATTGAGGAGTACTAATTGCTTGCGAATACGAAACATACATAGGCACTCTAATTCCAGATTTCTCCGGGAAAAATTTACCAAGCTCTACGTTCGTGGTTACATCGTATTGTTTATCGTCGGTACGATTTCGTTCCGACACTTTTTTATCAATCGATCCAAAGCCAAAAGTGCTTTTACTTCCGGAAATTGTTACGTTACCCAAATCAGCTAATTGTGCACTTACCCTACCTGTGGCCGCCCATCCGCCCTGTTCATCGAACTCTGTTAACAACAATTCGTTAAACCAAACTTGCACACATTTAGGATCATTAGGAGTGGCACTTCTATTTCGTATACCTACTACAATGGATCGCACGTTCCCCAAGTCGGGATTCCCTTTTATCCAAACCGTATTTTTCCCATCTTGTATTGGATACTCAATCGTAACGGGTTCCTTGGAGTTGTTTCTTCGTTGTTTAGCTAATTGTAAAACGGATAGTGGCAAGGATAATTTATTTGCATCTGGCCAAATACCTTGAGGGGTGCGTTCATTCGGCGGCGTAATGGTTAATGGAATTTCATACTCGTAGTAGTTATCCGTATAATCGATACCAAATCGCACGAAGGCGGTCATTTCATTGTTCTCAACATCCTCTCCTTCGGCATGTATAAACATTTCTACTTTTTTATACGACCTAAAATCAAATCCCGAAATTTTATACGCTTTCACTTCATCATTCTTTTTAAAATTACAAGCATTCAATAAAAGCGATTGTTCATTTACTCTTGTTGTACCTCGTACATCTTGTAAATTACGCTCTTGTATAATTCCTGGAGGCAAAACATAAGGAATAGGAACGCGGCTACCATTTTCTTCTATATTGATGGTAGATAAATCGAAGATCGCATTGGATTTTGCCTCTGTACCTTCACCAGAAATTACTGTTGGCTCAATTCTTCTCCATTCACCTCTAACTAATTGCAAACGTGCAAAACGTAATGTAATCGTGTCGCTAAAATTTGTTAAAAATGCACGCACAAATCGTATGGCTCTAAAGTCTTGAATATCGCCTACACGCGATTCATATTTCGAAAGTGGAATTCTGAATTGATACCAAGTAACATTTTCCGTTTTACCATTTGCTAATTTCACAGGGGCAACAACCTTGTCAGTAATGAAAGAATTCTGATCTGGATTTTCTAAATCTCCAGGACTTAGTCTTACCCTGTATTGGAAATATTCATCGCGGTCGCTTTGTGCATTATCTCTATTGATATCCTCGGTATCTGGTGTAGGAGTTGCCGCAGTATTACTTAATCCTGTTCTGGCAATTGATTGTTGTTCGGTCGGCGAATTTCCTTCTAAACCATTGTATAATTTATAACGATCGCGTACCGAAGCTTTCGCATTGTCATATTCGTCACCTCTATAATACGAATAATTATCGCCTGCTGGATCCGCTAATGCTTGTTGATAGGCAACCGAACTCGTACCAAAAGTTTGTTCTAATAATTCGAGATAAGACGACCTGAAGAACTGCTGCTCTTCCGTATCATTTAATCCATCTAAACCTACATCTTGAAACTGACGAGAATTATTATCGTTGTCGAAGGCTTGGTTTAAGGGAGGAACCGTTCCTACCCTTCCCCATATGGTACTATCATAACGTTGGGCATCACCGTCTTTAGGAAGTGCATTTTCAATCGATTCTTTTCCATCTTTCAAAACATCTTCAGAAATACTTCCCAAATTGAAGTACAAATCGCCACCAGCAGCTCCTTCATTATAAATAAATGGATCTAACATCCAAAACTCTATAAACTCAACATTTAACGCTTCGAAATCGTTGGTCTCTAATCTGCGCATAATTCCTCCCCAAGATTTCTGAGGATCCTTTAAAGTACCATCAGCATTTAATCTATTGATCGAAAAATTGTACGGACCACGTTCACGAGGATAATATGTTAAGTCGAGTGTAGATAAAATATTAGGTTGCCCCGTTGGGATTTGTTTATTAGGAAATACTTCTTGCTCTGTTACTTCTCTTACATAGTGATTAGAAAGTTGAACTCGATCGGTTCTTATGTGCGCTGGTGTTCTGTTATCGGTTCTGCTGTAAAATAAATTATCAATTTGATAAAACGATAACCTCGCACGATTAAATCCATAACTCAAATCGTTGTATAGATTTGCTTCAGGAAACATAGCCGGTGTGCTCGATAAATGCCATGAGGTTGCACTTTTTAAATCTATAGACGAACGACTGCCTTCAAAATCGTCGATATAAGAAATACCACTTTTATTATTTGGCGTATTTAATAATCGAGAGTGCCCGGGGTCTAATCGTGCATATTCAGCTGAAACGGTAATGTTTGAATTTGCCTTGGTTTGTATTAATGGTATTCTATCAACTAATGTTGTTAAAAAACGCGAATCACTTCGATAACTTAAATCCAGGCCGTACATATTATTAGCAATGGGTTCATCGCCAATATTTACTTTCTGTGTTAATGGTCGTTCTGATAAACGCAAAAATGTACCTCCCAAATTCAAATCGTCATTCACCTTATAATCGAGTCGCGTACCGATAAATGTTCTCGATTGTACACCAAATAGAGTGGAGCTTTCTAAATCAACAGTAAGCGGTGCACCATTGCTCAATAAGGCAGCATTCGTAATTTTCACCCTACCAATATTATAATCAACGGTATAATCTTGCCCTTCTACCAATACCTGAGTTCCTGATTTTACAACTACCGAACCTTGTGGTATGTTAATAGCATTTAAAGAAAATTCAGAATTACTTGTCGATTGAAATGAGCCTTGAATGGTGAACTTGTTTTTTCGTGGTAATTGTTGTGCTTTAAATTTTGTTGAATCGTATAATTCGGTGAACGCAACATTATGCGCCATCACGGTATCCCCATCTGCCGACAATAAACCATAGAGATATGAACCGAAAGGTTCAATTTTTGTAAATATAATTCTACCGTTTGCAGGATTAATGGTAATGTTTGGAACAAAATCGAATACCCCGTCGGGTGTTGGTGTTTGCTTTACATCTAATTTATCTAGTCCTAATACTCTTATAAGTGGAAGATTCTTAACATTCACTGGACCCTCTGCTAAATAATTTACATTGTTAGCTGTTTTTTCATCGAGGTACATAACATCCAATTTGAACTCTTCTGAATTAATTTGAAAAGCATTTAATGAATAAATATTTTTCATCATCAAATCCCAAGTAGGTAAACTTGTCTTTAAAGAAACGTTCTTTAACAATTTTGTGTAGAGTACCGTTGGCGGATTTGTCTCCGGACGCTCATTCGAAAATTCACCGACTGTATATTCTACTCCATTTAATGTATATCGATAGGCAACCGCTAAAACTTCATCAGCATTTAATGCAGCATTTAAAGAGATGTATCCTAATTGCGGATGAAAAGTAAATTCACGATCCAATAATTTTCTTGCACGAATTCTTGCATAGTTGTCGGGGCCTCCGGTATTCGCAAAATATGATGCTAAAGAATTATCACCTACATTTCGAGCAGTGCTTGG
>JACCDK010087383.1_pt1 | contig 14736 bp, 15 predicted proteins | sample 7445871 | NCBI WGS metagenome assembly JACCDK01 (sample SAMN15323436, study PRJNA562643) | freshwater metagenome | isolation source: river surface water | place: USA:Blue River Watershed | collected 2017-08-15 | reverse complement strand
GAAGCGCGAGCTTGGGGTTCAAAATCCCCATTTGCACCATTTCGTTGCGCTTCTTCTCGCCGCCCGAAAAGCCAACATTCACGGGGCGTTTGAGCATGTCCATCTCCATGCCCATAGCATCCGCCTGCGCGCGTGCGATTTTGAGGAAGTCTGCGCCTGACAGCGGATCTTCGCCGCGGATCTTACGCTGCGCATTCAGGCTTTCGCGCAAGAATTGCAGATTGGATACGCCGGGGATTTCAACGGGATATTGAAAGCCCAAAAAGAGGCCCGCAGCTGCGCGTTCATGCGGATCGAGCGCCAGCAAATCTTGCCCGTCAAACTCTACGGTTCCGCCAGTAACATCATAGCCGGGGCGGCCTGCCAGCGTATAGCCGAGCGTCGATTTGCCCGCGCCATTCGGCCCCATGATGGCATGGACTTCACCTGCATTGATCGTCAGCGAGAGGCCCTTCAGAATGGGCTTGTCCGCCACATTGGCCTGAAGATTATGGATTGAGAGCATTTTTGGTCCCCTGCGCGCAGCTGGCAAGATAATGTTGGCGAAGAAAGTCGAGCGTATCGCGGTACAGCGCATCCACCGCGCGACGATCATTCAGCGCTTGCTGGCGATCATCGAGTTCATCCGCGGCGGCATTAACGGCATCGGCAGTGTCCGTTGCCGCACTGCCCGGCAGGCGAAGCTTGCGACGCCGCTCCGCAATGTCCACGCGTGCTTTTGCAATGGCATCCTGCTCTTTCGCCGCGCCAATCAGAAAGTCCGCCCGGCGCTGTGGCTCATCGCCAAAGACGCGCGAGACCGCCGGGCGATTGCAGCGGGCAATATGCTCGCGCAGATCGTCCAGATCGGGCAGCACCATGGCAGCGGCAAAGATCGGCAGCACCATCACCCCACTGAACCTTCCAGTGAAATGCCCAGCAGCTTTTGCGCTTCCACGGCAAATTCCATTGGCAATTGCTGCAAGACTTCTTTGGCAAAGCCGTTGACGATCAGCGCCACGGCTTCTTCCTGCCCCAGCCCGCGCTGCATGGCATAGAATAATTGATCGTCGGAAATTTTGGACGTTGTGGCCTCATGCTCAATCTGGGCGGAGGGGTTTTTCACTTCAATATAGGGCACGGTGTGCGCGCCGCATTGGTTGCCCAGCAACAGGCTGTCGCATTGCGTGAAGTTGCGCACGCCCTCTGCCTGCGGGGCGACGCGCACCAGCCCGCGATAGGTGCCATTGCTATGGCCCGCGCTAATCCCCTTGGAGACAATGGTTGAGCGCGTGCGCTTGCCATTATGGATCATCTTGGTGCCGGTATCGGCCTGCTGGAAATTGTTGGTGACGGCGACGGAATAAAATTCCCCCACGCTGTCATCGCCATTCAACACGCAGCTTGGGTATTTCCATGTGATGGCAGAGCCGGTTTCCACTTGCGTCCAGCTGACTTTCGATCGCGCGCCCTGGCACAAAGCCCGCTTGGTCACGAAATTATAAATGCCGCCCCGGCCTTCGGCATCACCGGGATACCAGTTTTGCACCGTGGAATATTTAATCTCGGCATCATCCAGCGCGACCAGCTCTACGACCGCTGCGTGCAGCTGGTTCTCATCACGCATCGGCGCGGTGCAGCCTTCGAGATAAGAGACATAGCTGCCTTTATCTGCGACAATCAGCGTGCGTTCAAACTGGCCCGTATTTTCGGCATTGATGCGGAAATAGGTGCTCAACTCCATGGGGCAGCGCACGCCTTCGGGAATGTAGACAAACGTCCCATCCGAAAAGACCGCGCAATTGAGGGCAGCAAAATAATTGTCGCGCACGGGCACGACTTTGCCGAGCCCTTCTTTGACCAGCTCTGGATTTTCGCGGCTCGCCTCTGAGATGGACAGGAAGATGACGCCTGCTTTTTTTAGCTCATCGCGGAACGTGGTCGCCACCGACACGCTGTCAAACACGGCATCAACGGCGACTTTGCGTGCCCCCTCGACGCCCGCGAGCACCTTTTGCTCTTCAATCGGAATGCCCAGTTTTTCATAGACTTTCAGAATTTCTGGATCGACTTCATCCAGACTTTCCAGCTTTTTCTTCGCCTTGGGTGCGGCGTAATAATAGGCGTCCTGATAATCGATGGGCGGGACATTCAGCTTGGCCCAATCGGGCGCCTCTAGTGTCTGCCACAGACGAAAGGCTTTCAATCGCCAATCGAGCATCCATTCCGGCTCATTCTTCTTAGCGGAGATGAAGCGGACGGTATCTTCATTGAGCCCTTTGGGCGCAAATTCCTGCTCAATATCGGCTGACCAGCCATGTTCATAATCGGCAAGTTTGGCGGCTGCCGCATGGGCCGCCGCATCTTTAAGTGGAGTGTCTGTCATGGCTTAGCTCGTCGCCTCAGCAAGCTGCGGCATGGGTCGGGTGAGGGAAGTGAGGCGGATGTCTGCCAGCGCGCTGCGCACAGCTTGGTTGACGATGGGCCAGTGCGGCTGGACAGAACAATTGCCTTCCAGCGCGCAATCATGCCGGCCCTGTTCGACACAGGCAGTCATCGCAATGGGGCCTTCAATGGCTTCAACAATTTCGGCAATGCTGATTGCAGCGGCCGGGCGCGCCAGCTTAAATCCACCGCCCGCGCCACGGATGGACCGGAGCAATCCGGCAGATGACAAGCGACTGACCAGCTTTTGCACGGTGGGCAAAGGAATGCCCGTTTCCTCTGCCAATTGCCCGGCATTGATGCGCGTGCCGCCACAATGGCGGGCACAGGCCGTCATCATCACAACCGCATAATCTGCCAGACTCGATAATCGCATGGCGGCTAATTGGACCGCATTAGTCCGAATTTCAACCCTGAACTGATATTTTGCGCTTAGCCGCGCCATTGGACGCCGCGTCGGATAAGGCTATGGCGAGTCTCATGTCTTTTTATTCGCTTATGCGCCCCTTCATCTTCGCACTGGATGCGGAAACGGCACATCGTCTTAGCCTGAAGGCGCTTCGCCTGTCTCCCTTGCGGGGCGCTCGCCCATCGCATCGCGTGCTGGCGAGCCGTGTTGCGGGGCTGGAGTTTCCCAATCCCGTTGGTCTTGCGGCTGGCTATGACAAGGATGCTGACGTGCCGGCACAGATGCTGGGCATGGGCTTTGGCTTTGTCGAGGTGGGCACTTTGACCCCGCTGCCGCAAAGCGGAAATCCGCAACCGCGCCTGTTTCGACTGGTTGAGGACCGCGCAGTTATCAATCGCATGGGCTTTAACAATGGCGGGCAAGACGCGGCCTTGGCGCGGTTGGCCCATGTGCAGGGCCGCGGCATCATTGGCGTCAACATTGGGGCGAATAAGGATGCTGTGGACCGGATTGCGGATTATGCCACGGGCGTGGCCCGCATGGCGCCGCTTGCCTCGTACCTGACCGTCAATATCAGTTCCCCCAATACGCCCGGCCTGCGGGCCTTGCAGGATGAAGCGGCCTTGCGGGATCTGCTGGCGGCTGTCCGAGCGGCTTTGCCCAAAAAGGCACCGCCAGTATTTTTGAAAGTCGCCCCTGATCTGGAAGCTGCCGATATTGAGGCGATTGCCCGGCTGTCGATGGGGCAAGTTGATGCCTTGATTGTATCAAACACCACAATCAGTCGCCCCGCCCTGGCCTCGCGCCATGCGGGCGAAACAGGGGGGCTGTCTGGTGCGCCACTTTGTGCTTTGGCGCAGGCGCGCATGGCCGATTTTTATCGCGCTACAGGCGGGCAGTTGCCCCTGATTGGGGCCGGAGGGATCGCAACGGCCGAGCAGGCCTATGCGCGCATTCGCGCTGGGGCCTCGCTGATTCAGCTCTATTCGGCCTTGGTGTATGAAGGGCCAGGCCTTGCCCGTCGCATCAACAAAGGGCTTGAAAAACTTCTGCTTCGAGACGGATTTTCAACCATAGCCGACGCCGTCGGGGTTGATGCGCGTTAGGGCTTGCCCGCCTTTTAAACTGCGTTAGGTAAGTGCGATGAAAAAGCTTCTTCTTACGCTCATCCTCTTTCTGGTCCCGGTCCAAGCGCTGGCCGCAGGGGGCGCTGTGTCTGCCGCTGACCCGCGTGCCGCTGCCGCTGGTCAAGCCATTCTGCGCCAAGGAGGGAGCGCGGCAGACGCCGCTTTGGCAATGATGTTGGCCCTCACAGTGGTTGAGCCGCAATCCTCCGGCATCGGCGGCGGCGGCTTTTTCGTCTATCATGACGCCGTAACAGGGCAGCCCGCGACCATTGATGGGCGCGAAAAAGCGCCAGCGGCAACACGCGAAGACCGGTTTTTGCAGCCCAATGGCCAAGTCATGCCGTTCCGCACGGCCTTTTTGGGCGGCCATTCCGTGGGCGTGCCGGGCAATATTGCATTGGCGGCCAAGGCGCACGCCAAATGGGGCAAGCTGAACTGGGCCACACTGTTTCAGCCTGCCATTGAACTGGCCGAAAAAGGCTATGTCGTCACCCCACGTCTGGCCGGCACCATTGCCCAAATGGCGCCTCTCTGGACCAAGATGGACGCCACCAAGGCGATTTATTTTCAAGATGGCCGGCCAAAAGCGGCAGGCGATGTGATCCGCAATCCTGATCTTGCAAAAACCCTGCGGGACATTGCCCGCAAGGGCCCAAATGCCTTTTACAAGGGGCGTATCGCGCGTGAGATTAGCCGTGCTGTCACCTATGCCCCAGAAAACCCTGCGCCGCTGACAATGGCAGACCTTGCGGCCTATGAGGCAAAGGAACGCCCGCCTGTGTGCGTCACCTACCGCATTTACAAATTGTGCGGCATGGGCCCGCCATCTTCGGGCGCGACAACGGTTTTCCAAATTTTGGGGATGCTGGAACGCTTTGACCTAAAGGCGATGGGCCAAGATGACCCCAAAGCATGGCACTTAATTGCTGAGGCCATGCAGCTGGCCTATGCTGATCGCGAAAAATATCTGGGCGATGCCGATTTTGTGTCTGTTCCCGTCAGCGGTCTGCTCGACAAAAATTATATTGCCAGCCGCTCAGCCCTGATTTCAGACACCACATCGCTGCCGCGCTATGAGGCGGGCACGCCCCCGGGCGCGCAGCCGCGCACGGCGGCCATCTCGGGTGAAGTGCATGGCACAACCCATTTCGTCGCTGTCGATGGCGCCGGCAATGTGGCGAATATGACGTCAACGATTGAGGGCCCATTTGGCAGCCAATTGGTGGCGGCGGGCATGGCGCTGAACAATGAGCTAACCGATTTCAGCTTGGCCCCGATGAAGGATGGCGCCCCCGTTGCCAACCGGCCGCAACCGGGCAAGCGTCCGGTGTCGTCTATGTCGCCAACACTCGTCTATGATCACAGCGGAAAGCCAATTTTTGCGGTGGGCGCTGCCGGCGGCAAGCGCATCATTATGCAAGTCACGAAAACGCTGATTGCGCATCTGGACTGGGGCCTGAGCGCGCAAGAGGCGCTTGCGGCGCCAAACATCTATTTCAGCAATGACGCGATCTTGGTGGAAAGCGGAACGCCTTTGGCAGCGCAAGCAGACGCCTTGGCAAAATTTGGCCGCGCCGTCCAAGTGAACGCCATCATGCCGTCCAAAGCCAATGCCGCGCAACGCACGGCGCAAGGCTGGGTTGGCGCTGCGGACCCGCGCAGTGACGGCGTTGGCTTGCAGGAATAATCTCTCATCACCCCTTTGGTTCAACAATAGATAAAAGAAGCAGGAGCAGGATTTTATGCGGGAGTTGGAGCATTTTCCCAATCTTGTGACGATGTTTTTCATGCGTGCGAAGGAAAAGGGCGATGCCCCCTTCCTCTGGGCAAAACAGGCCGGCGCGTGGCAGCCAATCAGCTGGGCAGAGGCGGCGCGCCAAGTCGCGGCCCTTGCCAAGTCTTTGAAAGACATTGGCTTAGAGCCGGGTGATCGGGTGATGCTGGTGTCGGAAAATCGGCCCGAATGGTGCATTGCAGATTTGGGCATTATGGCCGCCGGGTGCGTCACCGTGCCAACCTACATCACCAATACCGAACGCGACCACCAGCATATTATTGAAGATTCAGGCGCCAGCGCAATCATTGTCTCAACCTCAAAGCTGGCCCAAGCGGTTATGCCCGCCGCTATCCGGGCCACGCGCGCCCACCAGCTGATTGGGATAGAAGAATTGCGGGTTGGCCAATCGACGGGCGTCACCATCCGCAATTGGAAAGATATGGTCAGCGGCCCTGCCGATGTTGAGGCGTGCGCGGCCTATGCCGCTGCCAATTTTAAGCGCGATGACCTGGCGTGCCTCATTTACACGAGTGGCACGGGCGGTGCCCCGCGCGGCGTGCGCCAGCATCATGGCGCCATTTTGTGCAATGTCGAAGGCTGTGTGGAAGTGATTGCCGAAGATTTTGGCTGGGATGATGAAGTCTTTCTGTCCTTCCTGCCTTTGTCGCACGCCTATGAACATACGGGCGGCCAGCATTTCCCCATCGGCCTTGGCGCGCAGATTTATTATTCTGAAGGGTTGGAAAAACTTGCGTCCAATATTGAGGAAACGCGCCCGACCATCATGGTCGTTGTCCCGCGTTTGTTTGAGGTGCTGCGGACGCGCATTCTGAAACAAATTGAAAAACAAGGTAAGCTGCCACAGGCGCTGATGCGGCGGGCTTTGTCGCTTGGGGAAAAGGATTTGCAGGGCGGTCTTTCGCTTTGGGATAGGCCGATGAACATGGTCATCAACAAGACCTTGCGGCCCAAGATTCAGCAGCGCTTTGGCGGGCGGATGAAGGCCATGGTCTCTGGCGGTGCGCCGCTTAATCCTGAAATTGGCGTGTTCTTCCACGCCATGGGGCTGACCATGTTGCAAGGCTATGGCCAGACTGAAGCCGCCCCTGTCATTTCGTGCAACCGGCCTAAAGTTGGCCTGAAGATGGACACAGTTGGCCCGCCGCTGAAGAATGTCGAGGTCAAAATTGCCGAAGACGGTGAAATTCTCGTCCGCGGGGAATTGGTGACCTATGGCTATTGGCGCAACGAGGCAGAAACGGCCCGTGTGTTGCAAAATGGCTGGCTCCACACTGGCGATATTGGCGAAATTGATGAACAAGGCCGCATCCGCATTACGGATCGGAAAAAGGACATCATCGTCAATGACAAGGGCGAAAATGTTAGCCCGCAAAAAGTGGAAGGGATGCTGACCCTTCAGCCTGAAATCTTCCAGGCGATGGTGTCTGGCGATAAGCGGCCGCATCTTGTGGGCCTTGTGGTGCCCGACCCTGAATGGGCCGTGGAATGGGCACAGGCCAATGACGAAGCCTATGATCTGGCAAAGCTATGTGATCTGCCGGCCTTCCGCTCGGCGGTCATGGCCGCAGTAGACCGCGTCAATGCGCAATTGTCGGTCACCGAAAAGGTCCGCAAGATCACGCTGACGGCCGATGCCTTTACCATTGATAATGAGATGCTGACCCCCAGCCTCAAAATCCGCCGGCATATGATCCGCCAGACCTATGGCGATCGGATCGACGCGCTCTACAAGGCCTAGCCGCAGCGCAGGGGCCACGAAGGCTAGGGCTATGTCCGGCTATTTGCGCGTATAGGGAATAAACTCTCCCAACGCGCAGGTGCCGGACTGAAAGCCGGTTCGTAAATCGGCGCTATAGGCAATATCTCCGGCACAGAGCTGGCTAGAAAATTGCTTGGTGATCAGGGCATCGCCCCGCGCAATGCCGCGGCAGGTGCCGCGTGTTTCAGTACGATAGATCAACGTGCGATTGACGCGGAACAGCAAGGTGGTGTCGCCATAGGCTTCTGGCCCGCGAATATCGCGATTGGGCAGGCAAGAGACTGGCTTGCCAGCGGTAAACCCGGCCAAGGCATCCTTCAGCCGACTTGCCTCACGCGCTTGCAGCTGCAGACGGGCCGGGCTGTTGTCAAGCGAGGCGCACCCCGCCCCAGCCAAAAGCGGCAGCGCCAGTATCAGACCACGCATCTTGCGTCTCCCAATCATCATAGGGCCTATTTAAAATTATCTTTGGCGGCACGGCGTTCTGCCAGCTGGGCAGCCGATGTCGCGCGCATGAAGGGGTTGGTTGCCAGTTCATCCGCAATGCTGGTGGGCACAGTGGCCTCGCCACGCGCGCGCGCGGCATCCACCTGCGCCATGCGTTCGACGATGGCTTTATTCTCAGGCTCTGCCACCAGCGCGTAGCGGCCATTGGATTGGGTATATTCATGCGCGCAATAGACGCGCGTTTCGCCCGGCAGGGCCGCCAGCTTTTGCATATTGGCAAACATTTGGTCTGCCGTGCCTTCAAACAGCCGGCCACAGCCCATGGCGAACAAAGTATCGCCAACAAAGGCTGCCTTGGCCGTCGGCAGATAATAGGCAATATGCCCGGCGGTATGTGCAGGGACATCCAGCACCTGCGCGGCATGGCCCCCAATAGGAACGCAGTCCCCCTCGGCAATTTTCTGGTCGAGCGTTGGGATCCGCTCTGCCTCGGCAGCGGGACCAAAAATGGTGCAGCCTGTTGCAGCCTTAATCTCGGCATTGCCGCCGGTATGATCCGGGTGCCAATGCGTGTTCCAAATGGCCGATATTGTCCAGCCACGCGCTTTGGCTTCCGCCAAAACGGGGTCCGCCACAGCAGGGTCAACAGCCACTGTCTCGCCAGATGCTGCATCATGCACCAGCCAGACATAATTGTCTGACAATACGGGAATGCGAATGATGTCGATGGTCATGATGCTGGCCCCTACCATGTGCCAATATTGGGCATAGAGGCCCAAGGCTCGGCGGGTTCAAGTGCAGGACCAGCCTGGAGCAGCTCTACAGAAATATTATCCGGGGTCCGGACAAAGGCCATTTTGCCATCGCGCGGGGGGCGGTTGATCGTCACGCCGCCATCCACCAGCCTTTGGCATGTTTCGTAAATATTCGAGACGCTATAGGCGACATGGCCAAAATTGCGGCCTTCGCCATAGCCACGTTCATCCCAATTATAAGTCAGTTCAATTTGCGCCTCTTCATCACCGGGGGCCGCCAGAAAAATCAGGCTGAACCGCCCCGCTTCATTGTCAAAGCGGCGCAGTTCCTTCAGCCCCAAAAGCTCAAAAAAGCGGATCGTGGCCGCCGGGTCAGATATGCGGATCATGGTATGCAAATATTTGATCACAAATCACTCCTCAGCCAGCGGACCGGCACGCGATGGTCATGTGCCAGATTAGTGTGTCTGGCAGTCTGCGAAAAGCATTTATGTCATTTCAAAAGCGTTAAGGCTTGGGCGGCGCAGCGTCAGGCGTTGGGGGCGGCGTAAATTGCGCCAGTGCCCGCGCTGCCGCTTGGCCTTGTGGCCCATTGGGTTGCAGCCTTTGGGCGGCCTGCCACGCCGTTTTGGCGGCTTCAACCTTCCCACCCATGGCCGCGATATTGCCTGCCTCTAAAGCCACCGAGGCATCATCAGGCGCACGTTTGGCGGCTTCGGCAATGTCCTTTTCTGCGCGGCTTAAATCCCCCATGCGGCGGGCCAGCGCGGCGGACAGCAGCCACGCCAACGGGTCTTCTGGTACCAGACTTAAGGCGGCATCCAAATCAGTCCGGGCGCGGGACAAATCCCCCGTGGCGACCAGCGCGCGGGCCCGGTCTAACCGCGCTTCACCTGCCTCTGCGCCTTTCAGCGTCCCAAGGATGAGGGCCGCATCAAAATAGCCACGCGCCTTAACGGCATCTGTCGCGGCCAGCGCGGCATTGCCGGCCTGCACCCATAACCCCGCTGCCCGGACATCCTGATTGGCCTGTGCGGCTTGGGCAGATTGTTCAAAGGCCGTCATGGCTGCGGCCCAGCGTTGGGTGGCGGCATAGGCCATGCCAAGGCATTGTCGCGCCATAATCAGGCTGCCCGACACCCGCCATTGGCCGGCCATGGCTATCGCGGCTTCCGGGTCTTTATCCACCAAGGTCAAGCATGTGCGGAACATGTCGTCATCGCTTTGTGGTGCAGTTGGGGCCGGGTTGGGTGCGGCCAACGCGGCGGCAAGGGTGAATAAAATTGTCACACTATCTCCATCAGCCGTGCCGTTACATCCGTTAGAAGGCGGATGTCCTGTTCGCGCGACAGCCGGTGATCGCCATCTTTGACCAAGTGAAGCTGCACATCGGCTGAACGCAGCTGGGCGGCAAGGCGCAAGGCCAAGTCCCATGGCACATCTGGGTCTTGCTGGCCCTGAAGCAGCCGGACGGGGCAATGAACATCAATGGGCGCATCCAGCACGCACAGGCTTTGGCCCGATTGCCAAAAGGCCTGCGTTGTCAGCATGGGTTCTGGCCCATAGTCTGACGGGCGGAGGAGGCGGCCGGCGGAGGCCATTTGCGCCTTTTCAGCTACGCTAAACCCCCATTGGGTAAAATCTGGTGCAGCGGCAATGCCAATCAACCCCTTGACGCGCGCGCCAAGCGCTTGGGCCAGCAAAAGGGCAATCCACCCGCCCATGGAAGAGCCTATCAGCACCACTGGGCCGGGGGCGATGTGATTGATGACTGTCAGCGCATCATCTCGCCATTGGGCAAGCGTCCCATCTTCAAACCTGCCTTGGCTTTCCCCGCAGCCCGAATAATCAAGCCGCAAAAGGCCATAGCCCGTCTCGGCCACCCAAGCGTCAAGGGCCAGAGCTTTGCTGCCCTGCATGTCAGAGGCATAGCCGGGCAGGAAAACCAGCGTTGGTTTGCTCCCGGTCCCAGCACGATGGCGCGCGGCCAGATGCACGCCATCGCCGCGGTCCACCCACAGCGGCGGCGTTAAATCACCCATTCAATGGTCATCATCTCAATCGTGGCCTCGCGCTTGGCCCCGCGCTTTTCGACCATGATTGTGTGCAAGCGTCGAATGGTGTCGCTGCCGCTGGTCACGCACCACGCGGGCACCAGAGCATGGACAAGCGCTTTCAGGCCGCCCCAGATCATCGCAAAGCCAAAGCGGCTGGCGACGCCCATATGCTCAAAATAGCCTTCTTCCACCTCAGCCGGATGGTCGAGAAACAGCTTGCGGATCATGGTCACTCCTCTGTGTAAACTTAGCTGACGCCGCCGGGTTCACCTTCACGCGGGGCAGGGCGCGCCGTGCCGTCATGCGATGAGGGGGCGTGTGGCGGCTCATGCTCGGGGCTTTCAGGCGCATCCAGCCCGCCTTCCCACTTGGCAATCACAACACTGGCCACAGTATTGCCAACAACATTGGTTGCCGTGCGGCCCATATCGAGGAAATGGTCCACACCAAGGATGAGCAACAGCCCTGCCTCGGGAATACCAAACATGGCCAGCGTTGCCGAAATTACCACCAAGCTGGCCCGCGGCACAGCGGCCATGCCCTTGGACGTCAGCATCAGCGTGAGCAGCATCAGAATTTCCTGACCCAATGTCAGGTCAATGCCATAGGCCTGCGCGATGAAGATGGTCGCGAAGGTCATATACATCATCGAGCCATCAAGGTTGAACGAATAGCCCAGCGGCAAGACAAAGCTGCCAATGCGGCGCGGCACGCCAAACCGGTCCAGCGCATCCAACGTCCGTGGGAAGGCGGCTTCTGACGAGGCCGTGGAAAAGGCAACCAACAGCGGCTCCCGAATATAGCGGACCAGGCCAAGCGCGCGGCCGCCAATGATCAAGAAGCACGCGCCAATCAGCAGCACCCACAAAATCGCAAGGCCAAGATAGAAAGTGGCAATAAACTCAATATATTTGGCAAGAATGCCCAGCCCTTCTTCGGCAATTACCGAGGCCACGGCAGCGAACACGGCAAAGGGTGCAAACCGCATGACATAGCCCGTGACCACCAACATCACGTCAACCAGCGAGTCGACGGCACGCACAATCGGCGCCGCTTTTTCGCCCACCGCTGTCATCGCCACCCCAAAGAAGACGGAGAAGACAACAATCTGAAGGATGGTGTTGGTTGCCATCGCATCCACGATGGACATGGGGATGATATCGCCCACAAATTTCTTCGCATCAAAGGCTGTTTTGGCGACACCGGCTTCGGCTGTGGCGGGCGGAAGTGCCAAACCAATGCCAACGCCGGGTTGGAACAGATTGACAAGGATCAAGCCCAGCGACAGCGACACAATACTGGCTGCCAAAAACCATAAAATAGACCGCAGCCCAACGCGCCCCAAGGCGGCTGTATCGCCCATATGCGCAATGCCAGCGACGAGCGTGCCAAAAACCAGCGGCGCAATGATCATCTTGATCAGACGCAAAAAGGCAAAGGTCACCAGGCCGAGATATTTGACAACTTCGGCAATGATTTCTGGCGAGGCGGTGGCGTTGATGATGGCGCCGACGATAATGCCGACGATCAAGGCAATGCCAATATAGAGTGTCAGGCGCTTAGCCATGAACAGATGCTCCCTGCGGATTATTTTGTCCGCCTATGGACGCGATTGGCAGCCGGGCGTCAAGGGAAAGCCGCCAATCCAGTGCAGCAATCAGTGGAGACGCAACCGCTTATCCGAAATTTCAAGGCGCACGGGCAGCGTTGTTATGGCATCGCCATCGGCCTGAATGGGCCAAGGCTCATCACATAAAATATCCAGCGTTGTGCAATTAAGGGGGATGAGATTGGCGCGATCTTCCAAGGGGCGGCCGCGCATAACACCGCGGACAAACCGCCAAAAATCCCGCCGACTGGCCTGTTTAAGTGCCAAAACGTGCAACTTGGCAGTGGTCCGCCGGGCCTCAGGCGCAAAAGTATAGGGGCCAGCAAAATAGACACCCTTGGCAATATACACGGCTTCGCACTTATGGGATTTGCCATCGGCGATAATGGTCAATTGTGGGCGGTGCCAACGGCCCAACAGGCGCAGCATAGAAACCACATAGGCATAGCGGCCAATAAGGCGCTTCAGCCGCAGCGATACACCTGCCACAGCGAGGGAATCTGGCCCCACACTTGCGCAGCCAAAAAACATCTCGCCATTAATTGTAGCGGGCACATGAAATTGCGCCTTTACCTGATTAAGGGCGACATGCGCAAAATCATCCGGATTGGTCGGGCCGCCCACTTCCAAATGAAGCAAATTGACGGTGCCCATAGGAAAACAGGCAAGCGGCAGATCCCGTCCGCTGGCCAGCAGCGCCATGGCAGCGTGGCGCAGTGTGCCATCACCGCCTGCGACCACAATTAAATCGGCATCGTCTTCCACCATGAGTTGGCGGCCTGGGCCAATATGCGCCAGGGTGACGCGCGCGCCTTTGCGCCGAAAAGCCTCGCGCAGCTCCAGCACATTCTCGACGCGATAGCCCCCAGCATCGGGATTAACGACCAGTTGAACGCGCACGGCCATTTTAACGCCCCAGCTTTGCCAAAATATCTGCCGCAAAGGCAGATAGCGTATCATCTCGTGCGCCCATGATGACAATCCGGTCGCCTGCTTTGGCCAGTGCTGCCAGACGATCCCCACATTCGGCACGATCGGGAATATGGGCAGCCGCGCGCCCCATGGCCGCAATATCTGCCGCCAGCTCAGCACTGCCAACCGACCGATCCACGGTGCCCCCAAAATAAACGGGGTCGCACAAGATCAGCTGGTCCTCTGCACGCATGTGCTGGGCAAAGGTGCGCACCAGCTCATGCCCCATTTGCTTTAAGGGGCCATAGCCATGCGGCTGGAAAAAGAGCAGCAATCGCCCCGGAAAGGCGTGAAGTGCGGACAGCGTGGCAGAAATCTTGTCAGGGTTATGCCCGAAATCATCAATCACGGTCACGCCGCCCGCCGTCCCCGCAATTTCCATGCGCCGGCGCAGCCCCATAAAGCCGCCCAGCGCGGTCGCGGCCTGTGCCAGATCCAGCCCTGCAGCGTCAGCGGCGGCCAAGGCGGCAAGCGCGTTGGACACATTATGCCGTCCGGGAACCTGCAATGAGACGGGCGTGCCATTGACTGTAAAGTCCACGCCATTGGGCCGCTCAATAATGTCTGTTGCCATCAGATCCGCGGGTTGCCCAGAAATGGAATAGGTGCGGGCATTGTCGCGCGGGAAGCGGGCGACTTCTGGATTATCAAGATTTAAAACGGCAATCCGGGCACGGCGCGTAAAATCGCCAAAAAGCGAGCGCAGCTCGTCCATGGATTTATGGTCAAGCGCGATGTTGTTGAGGACGGCAATATCGGGCGTGTAAAGCGCGATAGAGCCATCGCTTTCATCGACTTCGCTAATGAACGCGGGGCCATTGCCCACCAAGGCGCTGGCAAAGGGCGCGTCGGGCGTGGCGAAATTTTTCATCACCGCGCCATTCATCACAGTCGGGTCTTGACCAAGGGCGTGGAAGATCCAGCCAATCATCCCCGTCACTGTCGATTTGCCACTGGTGCCGCCAACGGCAATGCCTGTCTGGCTGGCGTTAAACAACGCGGCCAGCAAATCGGCGCGGCGCAGGCGGCTGGCCCCAACGCGCTGTGCCGCAACAATATCGGGCACCGTCTCTTCCACGGCCGTCGACGCAACCACAATTTGCTCAGCCCGGGTAATGCCGCTGCCATCTTGGGGAAAGAGCGTAATGCCTTTAGATCGCAGCCATTCAAATTTAGGGGCCGTGCGGCCCTGGTCTAAAGATCGGTCTGATCCGGCGACGCGATGTCCTTGACCCGCCACGATTAAAGCCAACGGCATCATGCCCGAGCCGCCAATACCGCAGAAGAAATAATCCCGCTTCGCCATTGGCGGCCCTTGCCAAGCCTGGCCGCCAATGTCGAGAGTCTATCAGGCGCGTTCGATGGCGATGGCTGTTCCT
>JACCDK010418216.1_pt1 | contig 14741 bp, 10 predicted proteins | sample 7445871 | NCBI WGS metagenome assembly JACCDK01 (sample SAMN15323436, study PRJNA562643) | freshwater metagenome | isolation source: river surface water | place: USA:Blue River Watershed | collected 2017-08-15 | reverse complement strand
TGAGCCGCTTCTCGACTGTCGGCAGCCTGATGGGGAACCTCATCGGCGGGAGCATGGCGATCGAGGGCCGACTGGCGCGCTTCATCTACACCTCGCTCTACCGCCTGCACCTGATCGGCATCCACGGCTGGCTGAAGGCGACCTTCCTGATGCTGGTGGGCCGCGTGAACCGCATCGTGCGGCCCAAGCTGAAGCTGCATTAGTCGCCGAAACTGAGCCCCTGCGCCATCGCCTCGGCGATCACCTCGGGGCCCGTCAGCATCGGGCTTTCCTGAGTAATATCATACCAATCGGGCTTCTCGTCGACGAAGATCTGCTGCTCGATCCCGAAGCCCGGCGGCAGGTCGAACAGGCCCGCCAGAAACGAGCGCCCGCCGGTCGGCAGGAAGCGATACCACAGATTGCTGCCGCAGATTCCGCAGAAGGCGCGCTCGGCCCAAGGGCTGGAGCGGTACACGGTGACCGCCTCCGCACCTGTAACCTCGGCCGCTTCGCCCTTCACCCCGGCATAGAAGGCCCCGCCCCAGCGCTGGCACATGGCGCAGTGGCAGATATCGACCTCGGCGCGCATGGCGTGCACCGTGATCGTCACCGCGCCGCACAGGCAATGGCCCGTCACCGGCTCGGCGAGACGAACCGCCTCACTCAAAGCGGAACGCCGGGTTCCTGTTTGGCGGTGCGGATCGTCAGCGAAGTCTTGACGCTTTCCACATTGGGAGCGGGGGTCAGCTTGCCGGTCAGGAATTCCTGGAAGCTCTGCAGGTCCTTGCTCACGATCTTGAGGATGAAGTCGATCTCGCCATTGAGCATGTGGCACTCGCGCACTTCGGGCAGCGCGCGCATGTGATCCTCGAATTCGCGCAAGGAACTTTCGGCCTGGCTCTTGAGGCTGACCATCGCGAACACCGTGATCGCAAAGCCCAGCTTCGAGGGGTCGAGATCGGCGTGATAGCCCCGGATCACGCCGTCTTCCTCCAGCCCGCGCACGCGGCGCAGGCACGGCGGTGCCGTCAGCCCGACGCGCTGGGCGAGTTCGACATTGGTGACGCGGCCTTCTGCCTGGAGTTCCGCGAGCAGACGGCGGTCGATATCGTCGAGATTGGCCACGTGGCTGAAGCTCCCCCGGCACAGCGGCCCGATTGGCGGCGGGCCGTGCGCATTGCAACTTTGAACGAACGAAACACTAGGCGCGCGGGATGGCCCGCTTGGCTAATATTATTAGGTCTGCCAGCAATTGTCCCGCTTTGCAACGCGCCTTTCGCGTCAGACTGTGACTATCCCCCAGCGGTGATAAGACGCTAGGGGCGGTCCGGGTTATCGTGGCTGCCTCGGCGTGCGACAGAGCCGATTCGCCACTGCCGCCACCACAAGGAGAATCCTTTGTTCTTTGATGATCGTCTTGCCACCGTGCTGCGTCAGCGCGCCACAGGCGAGGCGAATTTGCGCACCCAGTTCAGGCAGTTGCTCGATCTGCTCGGCAGGGACCCTGCCGGCGCGCAAGGCAGCGAAGGCAGCCTGGTCGCCGCGGCATGGTTGCGGCTGGAGGCACTGGGCGAGGCCATTCCCCCGGCCGACCGCGCGCGCATGATCCGCGAGCCCGGATGGCGCTTCCGCAACCCCGCGCTGGCAGCACACCTCGCAGAGCACGAGCCCGAAGTGGCATCCGCTGCCCTCACCCGCGCCGAACTGGCCGCGGAAGACTGGAGCGCCCTGATCCCGCTCCTGCCGGTCAGCACCCGGGGCTTCCTGCGCCTGCGACGCGACCTGCCGATCGACATCGAGGCCTTGCTGGCGCGGCTCGGCGTTCACGATCGCAGCCTCCCGCCGCCTAGAGAGCCGGTCCTCGCAGCCGCCCCCCGGCAGGTCCGCCCGGCGCCCCCTGCCGGAGCATCGCGCCCGCATGGGGGAGATGCCGCTATTCCGCTGCATCCTGCGCCTGTGCAGGCAGAACTGCCGCCCGCGCCGCCGCGCAGCCGCGATGACAGCGGCCGCAGCGAAATCTCGGCGCTGGTGGAGCGGATTGCGCAGTTCCGGCGCGAGCGCGGCGCCGCACCGGCCGAGCAAGACCGCTCGCCCCGGCTGCCGCTCGGCGAGCTCCCCGAGCGTATTGCTGACAGAATCGGTTCTTTCGGCTTTGCCGCCGACACCAGCGGGCGGATCGCCTGGGCGGCAAGCGAAGCCGCGCCCATGGTCGTGGGCACTCGCCTGTTCGCCAGCCTATCGGCAAGCGACGATCCGGTCGCCCGTGCCTTTGCGCGCCGCCAGCCGATCGCGCGCGCTGCCATGGCTCTCGACGGGGCGCCTGCCATCGCCGGAGAGTGGATCGTCGATGCCGAGCCGCGCTTCAGCGAGGAAGGGCACTTCACCGGCTATCTTGGCCGCTTCCGGCGGGTGCCCGACGCTGCGCCGGGCAGCAACGCCGATGCCCGTGAAGCAGACCGCATCCGCCAGCTTCTCCACGAGCTGCGTACCCCGGTGACCGCGGTTCAGGGCTATGCCGAGGTGATCCAGCAGCAATTGTTCGGCCCGGCCCCGCACGAATACCGGGCGCTCGCGGCGGCCATCGCTGCCGATGCCGCGCGCATCCTCGCAGGCTTCGAGGAACTCGACCGGCTGGCGCGGCTGGAGACCGGAGCGCTCGCCATCGAGGCGGGTGAATGCGACCTTGCCGAACTGGTGCGCCGCACCGCCGGGCAGCTCGCCGGCGTGCTCGATGCACAGGCGGCCGGACTCAGGCCCGCTTTTGCCGATACCACGAGCCTGCTGATCGCGATCGATCCCGAGGATGCCGAGGCGCTCCTGTGGCGTCTGCTTGCAAGCCTTGCTTCCGTCTGCGCGCCGGGCGAGCGGATCGCGATCTCGCTCGAGCCGCTGATCGGTGATGGTCGCGCTGTCGCCCGCCTGGTGTGCGCCCTGCCCGCAAGGCTCGCCGCGCAGGAACAGATCTTCACCGCGAGCGTCGAGGCCGGCCCGAGCGCGATCAATGCCGGATTGTTCGGCACCGGCTTCACGCTCCGCCTTGCCCGGGCCGAAGCGCAAGCCGCCGGCGGCGGGCTGAAGCGCGAAGGGTCCGCGCTGGTCCTCACCCTGCCACTCCTCGGCCGGACTGTCGGCCTGCGAGGGGCTGCCGAAATCTGACCACTGGCACGCGGGAGCAGCTCCGGCGCGGTTTACGCGCTTGTCTCGCGCGGTGGTGCGGAGTAGGGGCTGGCATTCGCCCTGCCCTCCGGCGCCCGGTCACGGGCCTGTAGCTCAGCGGTTAGAGCTGGCCGCTCATAACGGCTAGGTCGCGGGTTCGAATCCTGCCGGGCCCACCGGGCGGGCGCGGAAGGGCGGGACGAGAAGCGTCGGGGAGTAGCGCAGCCTGGTAGCGCATCTGCTTTGGGAGCAGAGGGTCGCAGGTTCGAATCCTGTCTCCCCGACCACTTCTTTGCCGTCAGATTGTCGTTCAGCTTCGCCCTCTTGTCCCCGCACTACCAGCGCGGGGTCGAGGTTCAGCGCCGCTCGAACACGTCGATCAAGGCGCGCAGGTGCGCGCGGTGTGCCCGGGTCTCGGCATCGGCTGCGGGCAGCGCAGCGAGGGTCTTGATCCGGGCGATGCTCGCGAGCGCCGCCGAACGCGACACGTAGTCGAAATTCGGGATCGGGCGCGGGCCCTCAGGGGTCTGCTCGACCCCGCCGCCCCTGCCGGAGGCAACCGCAATCAGGCGGGTGAGGTATTCGACCTGGAGGTTCTGGCGGTAGGTGTTGACCGGACCGGCGCGATCCTTGTCGAAGACCACCCCGGTCAGCTCGGCGAGGAACTGGGCGGCGGAATAGTCGCCGCCGTAGCGCCGCGTCTCCGTGAGGCGCGCCAGCACGTTGGGATGGAGCAGGTGATCGAGCAGCGTGCGCTGGATGCCGAGTGCCCGGGCGTGGGGCTTGGGATCGACATTGACGCCGAAGGCGTTGAAGCCGCGCCGTTCCACCTGCAGCCGGTCGAGCAGCGGCTCGCCCGCGGCAAAGGCGTCGGGCCCGAAGGCGACCTTCTCGAGCACCGCCAGAGCACGGCGCTGCTGGGCGGCGGGCACGGGCTGGAAGGGCGGCAGCGCGCCCGGCTGGCCGACCACCGAGCGGTTGTTGAAGACCCCGCCGATCCAGCGTGAGGCGACCCCTGCGGCCCCCGCGCGCTGGCCGGTCAGCGCCATGTAGCTGTTGTAAAGCGACTGGTAGCTCTCGCCCTTGTCGAGCACCCGGTCGGGCAGCAGCTTCAGCGTCTGGTCGATCAGCCCGACCTGCTTGTCGGCCCAGCCGATGGGATCGTCCGACAGGTCGCCGATCATCACCCGAGGGTCGATGTGCACGCCGGGCGCACGCATATCGTCGGCATCATTGCCGAAGGCGAGCGCGGGCTCGGTCGAGCGGGCGAGGATCGCGGGCAGCTTCTGCTCTTCGGGGGTATAGCCGAACTGGATCGCCCAGACGTCGTAGGCGCCCGGCTTAGTGATCGCGAACTGCCCCTGCGTCTCGCCGGGTGCGGCGATGTTGATCGCCGGGTATTCCATCACCGAATTGGTCGGCGCATTGGCCTCGGAGCGCAGGTCAGCGAGCGACACGGTGCTGGTCGAGCGCATGTTGTGGTTGAGGCCGAGGGTGTGGCCGACCTCGTGCAGCACGAGATAGTAGAGTTGCTGCCTGACCAGCTTGGCGATCTGCTCGCCCGGCGCGCCCTGCGCCATCAGCAGCGCGCGCGCCGCCATCAGCTTGGCCTGGAGATGCTCCCCCAGCCAGCAATCGCGGTGCCCGTGCGCGGCATGGCCGAACACCGCAGCCTCACCGCTCTCCTGCATGTCCGCCGGCAGGCCCGCCTTGTCAAACACCTCGTTGGTCTTCAGCACATTGGTCAGGAAGCTATATTCGAGCATGATGTCCGCGCCGATGATCTCGCCGGTGCGCGGATTGATGAAGCTCGGGCCGTAGCCGCCGAAGGGCGGGTTGGGCGAGGAGGTCCAGCGCAGGACATTGTAGCGGATGTCGCCCGCGTCCCAGGTCGCATCGTCGGGCTGGATCTTGACCTCGACCGCGTTCGATATGCCCGCCGCCGCAAAGGCGCTGTTCCACGCCAGGGTCGCATCGCGCACGATGTCGCGCAGCTCGATCGGCGTGGTGTTCTCGATCCAGAAGGTGATCGGCTTGACCGGATCGGAGACCGCCGCCGAAGGGTCCTTCTTCTCGAGCCGCCAGCGGCTGATCACGTCGCGGTAGGGCGTGTAGGAGGCCGAGGTCAGATCGGTCACCTGGTTGGTGAAATAGCCGACGCGGAAGTCGTCCTGCCGCGGCGTGAAGCCGGGCTCGGGCATCTTGAGGAAAGAGTGCTGGACGAGGATCGCGATCGAGCGCGCGTCGGTCACGTCGGTGTCACCGTAAACCACAGGCTTCGGGTTGTCGTAGACATATTCGACGCGGATATCGGTGTTCTCGGGGAAGGACTTGAACCCGGTGATCTGGGTCTTGTCCTTGGACAATTCGCCCAGCGCCACCTCGGTGCCGGGCTTGGCGTCGGGCGATTGCCACGGGCTGATGCGGTGCAGCGCCTCGGTCTTGAGGAGACCATCGGCGGAGATGAGGATTGCCTTGCCGTCCTCGCTCTCGGCGACGATCTTCGCCACCGCCAGCGGCGCGCGGGAGATGTTGGCGTCCGCCGCGCGCTTCAGCGGGCTGGCGGGATCGAAATAGAAACTCGTGTTGACCGCCGCGATCTCGACCTGGCCGAACTTGCGGTTGAATTGGATGATCCGGTTTTCGCGGAAATTGCCGCGGAACAGCCCGAGCTCGGCTGGCCCGTTCTCGGTGGCGACGAGATAGACGAACTCCTCGCCGAGCTGATCGGCGTTGATCTGGAGAAACAGCTCGCCGGTCTTGGCGTCACGATAAAGCGGGAAAAGCCCATCCGATTTCTCGAGCTTCTCGGTGAATTTCGCCAGCGTCTTGGGGGCAGCCTCGGCTTCGGCAGCCGCCTTGGGGGCAGGGCCATCGTCCTTGCTCCGCTTGTCCTTGGCGCTCACACCCGACAGCGCGATGGCCGCACAGCCGACAAAACCGATCCACTTGCGCATATATGCCACTCCCCGACTGGCCCCTTTGGCTCTCCGTCCAAACCTATCAGCCAAGCGCCGAGTGGAGTCAAATTTCGCAGCAGCCCCAGACGGATGCGCGCAAGCGGCGGTTACCGGCCGCCTGCATCGGTCTGCGCGAGAACCCATTCCGGGATCGCCTCCTGCGCAAGGTCCGCCAGCTCCAGTCCTTGCGCGCGGACGGCGTCGTAGCGGTCACGCGGCGCATAGTCGGCAGGCCGCTGGATAAAGACCTTGCCTCCGGCCTGGGCAAGAACCCCGAGACCGCGCACCCCGTCAGTGCCACTGCCTGTCAGGAGACCGCCAAGCGCAGGCAGCCCGGTGCGGGCAAGGCTGCCGAACAGGAGGTCGGCCGAGGGTCGGCAGCCATTGACGGGATCGCGCTCGGCAAGTCTGAGACGCGGCGGCTCGCCCGCCTCGACGATCACATGGCGCGTCGGATCATGCGCCAGCCACACCTTCCCGACCTCGAGCGCCACGCCGTCGAGCGCATCGCCCAGTTGGCAGGGCAGCGAATGGCGCATGGCCCTCATCGCATTCTCCACCGCAGCAGGCTCGGCATCGAACAGCACCACTGTCGGCGGACATGCGGCATCATAGGCCGCCAGCACCTGCCGCGCGGTCTCCAGTCCGGCCGCACCGCAGGCAAGCGCGACAATGCGGCCGTCGCTGTGATAGCGGGTGCCAGCATCGCCGCCCTGTGACTCGCCGCCGCCCGGCTGCAATTCGCCCGCGGCCGCCTTCAGGACGATATCGCCAAGCGTGCGAACGGTCGCGTCGAATTCCTCGCGCGAGGTGTGGAGCGGCTTGGGAAAACAGTGCACGGCCCCCAGCTCCAGCGCGCGACGCGCCGTGCCGGTGCCGGTCTGGGTGATGGAGGACAGCATGATAACCGGCATGGGCCGGGTCGACATCACCTCCTCGAGGAACTCCATTCCGCTCTTGCCCGGCATTTCGACATCGAGCGTGAGGACATCGGGCTTCAGGGCATCGAGCTGGTCGCGGGCCTCATCGGCGTTCCTGGCCGTGCCGCACACGGCAACGCCCTTGGCATTGTCGAGAATGTCACAGAACAGCGCCCGCATCGCCGCGGAATCGTCAACCACCAGCACTCGTACGTCGGCCATATTCGCGCCCAACCTTTCGGGTTTGCCTTAAGAACCGGGACGCAGCAGCATCCCACGGCGCGACTAGCGCATAAGCGGCAAAGAAAACCGCTGCCGGCGCTTAAGGGCTTGCGCATAGCCGCGCGGCACCAGCTTGCCCGATTCTAGGTGTTTATCCGGGAGCCGCGCCAGCCAATTGCAAAGGACATCGATCTAGAGATTCAGCGGCATCAAGGGAGCAGGTCCTCGTCATGTTGAAGCGGATCGCAATTTCCGATCTCGAGGTCGGGATGTACGTCCACAAGTTCGAAGGGCGCTGGTTGGATCATCCGTTCTGGAAGGCAAGGTTTCTGATCGAGGATGCCGAGAAGCTGTCGGCCATCAAGGGCAGCCGGGTGCAAGGCATCATCATCGACACCGACAAGAGCCGCACGCCTGCGCCGGCCAAGGTCGCAATGACAGGCCCCGGCTCTGCCACAGCATCCATGACACCACCCGCCCGTCCGCGCCCTGCACGGTTCCGCGCCGGGCCGCAGCTCGTCAGCACGCAGCCCTTGTCGCTCGCCCAGGAGGTCGAAACGGCCAGCGCGATTGCCGAGAAGGGGCGCGAACAGCTCGAAAAGACCTTCATCGATGCCCGCCTCGGCCGCGCGCTCGACTTGCGCAAGGTCGAGCCTGTCGTCAGCGACATTCTCGCCTCGGTGCGACGCAATTCGCAGGCCTTCAGCGGGCTGATGCGCTGCAAGCTCAAGAATGAGCAGATCTTCCGCCACGCCCTTTCGGTCAGCGCTCTGATGGTGGCGCTTGCCGACCGGATGAAGCTGAGCGGGCCCGAGATCCACAATTGCGGGCTGGCCGGAATGCTGCTCGACCTGGGCGTGAACTATCTGCCGCCGTCCTTCGACCCCTGGGCCGGAGGCCGGCGCAGCAGCGACGAGGCTATCTGGCAAAGCCACGTTCTGCTCGGCTACCGCGCTCTCCAGAATTATGACTCGCTGCCGCAATCGGTACTGGATGCCTGCCTTTGCCATCACGAGCGGATGGACGGTAGCGGCTACCCGCAGGAGCGCACCGGCGAGGACATACCGCAGGTCGCGCGCATGGCGGCGATCTGCGACGCTTTCGAATTCCTTATCGCCGGAACCGCCGGGTGCCCCGCCCTTGATCCGGCGCAGGCCGTAGCGAGCCTGCAGGAACAGGCCGGTGCCTTCGACGAGGCTATCCTGCGTCTCTTCATCGAGACGGTGGGGCTCTACCCGGTCGGCTCCTTCGTCGCGCTTGCGAGCGGCAAGCTGGCGATGGTGATCGACACGGACCGCCGCGATCCGCACCGCCCGATCGTCCAGGCCTTCTATTCGTTCGAAAGCCGCGCGCGCATTCTGCCGCACCGCGTCCGCCTGGCCGACAAGCTCGAGGGCGAGCACATCGTCGGGATCGCCGACCTTGCCGACCTCGACCTGCCCGAAGACGCGCTCCTGCGCGAGCTGGTGTTCCTCAGCGCCTGCCGCAACGAGGATCGCGGCTGACGCGGGCCATGTCCGACGACTTGACCCGAAATCTAGGGACTTGCGCTGAGGCCGCACGAAAACCGGCCTTCACCCCGCCCGCCTAATCAGGCCTTTCGTTCCACCTTCTCTCTCGAGGCTGACGATGACCATCGAGCAATTTTCCAAGCGCGGGGCCATGGCGATAGGCGGGCTGCTTGCCGCCGTGCTCGTCTTCGTCTGCTTCAGCGTCAATTATGTGCGCTACGGCGGTGCCTTGAGCGAGCAGGACCAGCTCCTCAACAACTTCGAACAGTCGACCCAGCCGCCCGCCCTCTATCTGGTCGAGGCCTTTGCGCTCGCCAACGTCATGGGCATCCACAAGGACGCCTACGAGATCAACGACCGCAAGCTCGCCGCGCTCGAGAGAACATACCGCGAGGCCCAGGCCAAGTGGGCCGAGGCGGACATTGATCCCGAGCTGAAGCGCCAGCTCGCCGAGGACCGCGAGACCAACGGAGCGAAGTTCTGGAGCGAGGTCAACGACCGGCTCAAGCCTGCCGCGCGGAGACAGGACGCAGCCGCGACCGCCGCCTCGCTGCGGCGGCTGCTGATGATCTTCCGCGCGCACCGCGACGGCAGCGACGCCCTGATCCAGACCTCGCGGCGGATCGCAGAGGCCGAGCGCGCCACTGCGGCCTGGACCACCGCTGCGATCTTCACCGCGATCGTGGGCAGCGGATTGCTCCTGCTCGCATCCTTCTTCGCCGCCTTCGTGATGCTGCGCGGGAAGGTGCTGGACCCGCTCGCCGCAACCGGCGACACGATGCGCGCGATGGCGGCCGGCGCTCATGATGTCGGCGTCACCGAGCATCACCGCCCCGACGAGATCGGCACCATGACCCGCGCGATCGAGACCTTCCGCGCCGCGCTGGTCTCCGACAAGCGCCGCGCGGCGGCCCAGACGGAGATTGTCGAGACGCTGGGCACCGCGCTCGATCGGCTGGCGAGCGGCGATCTCACCTATCGCATTGCGTACCTGCCCGAGGTGGTCGTCGAGACCGAGCGAAGGAAGAAGGAAAGGCCGAACCTGCGCAAGATGTACAACGTCTCGATCAGCCGCCTCGAAGAGATGATCGGCGCGGTGCGGGCGACCTCGGCGGGCGTCCAGACCAGCGCCGACGAGATCCGCGCCGCCTCTGAAGATCTCTCGCTCAGGAACGAACAGCAGGCCGCGAGCCTCGAGGAGACCGCCGCCTCGGTGGGCACCACGGTCGCGCTCACCCGCCAGTCGGCCGAGAGCGCAGGCGCCGCACGCCACGCCATCGCCCAGACCCATGCCCGCGCCACCGAGGGCGGCGCCGTGGTCGGCAAGGCGGTCGCGGCGATGGGCGCGATCGAGCAGTCGGCCAAGGAGATCACCCAGATCATCGACGTGATCGACGGGATCGCCTTCCAGACCAACCTTCTTGCCCTTAACGCCGGGGTCGAGGCGGCGCGGGCGGGCGAGGCCGGCAAGGGCTTTGCCGTGGTCGCCAACGAAGTGCGGGCTCTCGCCCAGCGCTCTGCCGATGCAGCGCGCGACATCAAGGCCCTGATCGACAAGTCGACCGCCCATGTCGGCGACGGGGTGAGCCTCGTCGGCGAGACCGGCACGCTGCTCGCCGAGATCGTCGCGCAGGTCGGATCGGTCACCGAGCAGGTCAACGAGATCGCCGAGACCACCGCCGCCCAGGCCAGCAATCTCGAGCAGGTCAACGCCGCGGTCGGCTCGATCGACCTGATGACCCAGCAGAACGCCGCGATGGTCGAGCAGAGCACGGCGGCGACCCGCAGCCTCTCGAGCGAAGCGCAGCGCCTCGGCGAACTGGTCGCGCTGTTCAAGGTGAGTGGCGCCGGGCCTGCCTCCATTCCCGAACGCACCGCGAGCTCTGCTTCGCGCCTTCCGGCCTTACCCGCCACCCCTGCCCGCAAGGCTCCGGCACAGACCAGGCCCGCTGCCGCTCCGCCACAGGTCAGCGGCAATCTCGCCCGCAAGCGCGCAGCCGCACCGGCAATGGCACAGGCGCCCTTGCCGGCCCCCGCGAGCCTGCCTGACGAGGACGACTGGAGCGAATTCTAGGGGGTGGCCAGATCGCTCCAGACCCCCTCCCGGCCCTCGCCAGACCCCCGCCAAACGCCGTCAGACCCCGTCCAGACCCTCCCGAACTCCGCATGAGGTGGCCCGAAATGATCACTCTCCCCCCTGTCTGCGATCGCGCCGCCGCCGCCGCGCTATACCCGGAAATCGCGGAATCGCTCGGCCCTGAGCCGCTCGCAATCGATGCTGAACGGGTCGAAAAGATCGGACAGGCCATGCTGCAAGTCCTTGTTTCTGCGTCACGAAGTGATGGCGGAATTGCGATCCACCAGCCCAGCGCCGCCTTCACCGCAGCGCTCGGCCTCACCGGTCTTGACCACATCGTCATGGAAGGGGGCGCGGCGGCATGACCGAAGACGATATCAAGCAGATCTTCTTCGTCGAGTGCGAGGAGGCCCTGGAAGCGGCCGAGACCGGCCTTGCAGCCTGCCGTGAAGGAACGCACGACGACGAAACCATCAACGCGATCTTCCGTGCTGTGCACTCGATCAAGGGCGGCGCGGGGGCGTTCGGCTACCTTCCGCTCCAGACCTTTACCCATGGATTCGAGACGCTTCTTGCCGAGGTTCGCGAAGGCAAGGTGCCGCTCGCACCTGCGCTGGTCGACCTGTTGCTGCTCGCCCTCGACTGCCTGCGAGACCATGTCGAATGCGCTCGCAGGGCCGGGACACCGCCGGACGATGCCGACTTGCTTGCGCGACTTGAGGCTGCTCTGACCGAGAGCTCTGGACCCACGGCAGCCCTGCCCGAAAAACCGCCAGCCGCGTTCGACGATCTCGACTCGCTGCTCGACGAACTTACGGCCCCGCCTGCAGCGTCTGCGGCAGACCAAAGCTGGCTGGTCCATGTCCGCCCCCATGCCGGAGCGATGACCAAAGGCAGCGAGCCGCTGCTCTGGCTGCGCGAACTGACCGAACTGGGCGGAAAGTGCGAGATCTGCGACATTTCCGCAGTCCCGACCTTCGAGCGCCTGATGGTCGAACAGGGCTATCTCGGCTGGACCTTCCGCATGCCCGGCGCGGTCACGCACGAGGCGGTGGCGGAAATCTTCGACTTCGTCGGCGACGATGTCGCACTGGCTTTTGGCCCGGATGGAACCATGCCGACCGCGCATCTGGCGACCATTCGATCGCCGCATCCCGAGGCTGCGCCGGCCGCTGCTGCAGGAAGCGTCAGCCAAGCGCCCGTTGCGGATACCTCGATTCCCACGCCCGTCGCCGCTGCCACAGCGGCGGCAGCGCCCGCCAATCAGTCGGTACGCATCGATCTGAGGAAGCTCGACATGCTCATCGACGGTGTCGGCGAACTGGTCATTGCCCAAGCGATGCTCGCCCAGCGCCTCGCCAACGAGAACCTCGCAAACATCGAGGAGCTCGCCCTCATCGAGACGCTGGTGCGCGACATCCAGGAACACGCAATGGCCTTCCGCGCCCAACCGATAAGCTCAGTGTTCGGCCGTGTGCCCCGCCTGCTGCGCGAGCTTGGCGCGTCGACCGGCAAGCACGTGAAGCTGGAAGTCGCGGGCGAGACCACCGAGCTCGACAAGACGGTCATCGAGCGGCTCTCCGAGCCGATGACACACCTTATCCGCAACGCTGTCGACCACGGGATCGAAACGCCCGAGGAACGCCGCGCGGCAGGCAAGGACCCCGAAGGGACGCTCACCCTCTCAGCCGAGCAGAAGGCCGGACGGATCATCATCCGCATCGCCGACGACGGGCGCGGAATCGATCGCGAGCGGGTGCTCGCCAAGGCGATCGCCAATGGTCTCGTCACACCCGAAGCGCAGCTTTCGGACGAAGACATCCACCAGCTGATCTTCGCGCCAGGCTTTTCGACCGCTGCACAGGTCTCGAACATTTCGGGCCGCGGGGTGGGCATGGATGTGGTCAAGCAGAACGTGAAGGAGCTCGGCGGACGCATCACCATCGAGAGTGTGCCGGGCAAAGGCACGACCTTCAGCCTCGCCCTGCCGCTGACGCTCGCCATCTCGGACGGGATGATCGTTCAGGTCGGCGACCAGTCGCTGGTCATCCCGCTCACCCACGTGATCGAAAGCCTCCGGCCGATGCCTGCCGATGTGAAGGGCATGGGCACGAGCGCACAGGTCCTCAACGCGCGCGGCAGCTTCGTTCCCATCGTTCCGCTGGGCATGCTGGCTGGGACGCAGTCGACCACCACCAATCCTTGCGAGGGGGTGCTGGTGCTGGTCGAGACCGAAGGCCACGGCCGGGCCGCGCTGCTCGTCGATACGATCAGCGACCAGCGCCAGTTCGTCATCAAGACGCTCGATGCGCATTACCGCCAGATCGACAGCGTCGCAGGCGCGACAATACTTGGCAACGGACAGGTGGCGCTGATCGTCGATGTCGACTTTATTGCCAGCAAAGCTGCGCGCGCCGGAGAATCTCTGAACATGGCAGCTGCGGCCTGACCATGAAAAGCACCTCTCCCGAGGCAACATCCCGCAGTGTGGTGCCTGGCATAAGCCCGGCGATATACAACGAAAGCGACTTTCGCCGCATTGCCGATCTGATCCATGCCGAGACGGGCATCGTGCTGTCCGATCGCAAGACCATGCTCGCCTATTCACGCCTCGCCCCGCTCGTGCGGCGCAGCGGACTGGGCGAATTCGGCATCTTCCTCGACGCGCTGCCGGGTGATCCGGCCACCTTTGCCGAGGTCATTTCCGCGCTGACCACCAATCACACCTATTTTCACCGCGAACCGCATCACTTCGAACACTTCGAAAGATCGGTGCGCCCCGACTCGCTCGCCCGGGCGCAGAGCGGCGAGCCGGTGCGGATCTGGTCGGCGGGGTGCTCGACCGGCGAGGAGATCTTCACCTTGCTGATGGTGCTGCTCGGTCCGTCGCGGGACGAGGGACTGCGGTTCGCACGGAACAATTTGGTGGCGCTTGCCAGCGACATTTCGGTCAATGCGCTCGCCGGTGCGCGGGCAGCCAACTACCCGGCCGGCAGCCTGGATGCGCTGCCCGAAGGGCTCCGGCGCGCATGGTGTGCACCGGTTACCGTGAGCGGCGAGAAGCGCCTCGCCATAGACCCGGCGGTGCTGTCGATGGTTCGTTTCCGGGTGCTCAACCTCACGGGCGAATGGCCGATGCGGCAGCTGTTCGACGTGATCTTCTGCCGCAACGTCATGATCTACTTCGATAACGCCACCAAGGAACGACTGATCGAGCGTTTTGCCCGCCAGCTGATGCCCGGCGGTTTCCTCTACATCGGACATTCGGAGCGCGTAAGCGGCCCCGCAACGGCGCTGCTGGAACCGGTCGGCCCCACCATCTATCGCCGGAGAACGGCAGCATGAGCATCAGGGTCCTCATCGTCGATGACAGCCCGCTGATGCGCGCGCTGCTCCAGCACCGGCTCTCATGCGAGAGCGATATCACAGTGGCAGGCACAGCCGCCAATGCCGCCGAAGCGCGCCAGCTCATCAAGACACTCGATCCGGACGTCGTGACACTGGATATCGAGATGCCGGGAATGGACGGCCTGTCCTTCCTCGAAAAGATCATGGCGCTGCGTCCCACCCCGGTGATCCTCGTCTCCGGCGCCACCGAGGCGGGGGCGAGCGCAACCGCACGGGGGCTGCAACTTGGCGCGATCGGCTGCATCGCCAAGTCGCAGCTGCGCATGATGGCAGGGGAGGAGGATCGGGGCGAGGCAGACTGTGCGCTCGTCGCCATGGTGCGAGAGGCGGCGCGGGTGCGCTTCCTGACTGCATCATCGCGCACGTGTCCGGCAGCGCTTGTCCAGACGCCGGTGGGCACCAGCGCATCGGGCCTGCCCGAAGTGATTGCGATCGGCGCATCGACAGGCGGAGTGGAGGCGCTCCACACCGTTCTTTCAGGCTTTCCGGCCGACTGCCCTCCGAC
>JACCDK010227558.1_pt1 | contig 14747 bp, 13 predicted proteins | sample 7445871 | NCBI WGS metagenome assembly JACCDK01 (sample SAMN15323436, study PRJNA562643) | freshwater metagenome | isolation source: river surface water | place: USA:Blue River Watershed | collected 2017-08-15 | reverse complement strand
CCCAAGAGCCACCTGTAGCAGACCATGATTCTGCATTCAATACCTTCTTTAAATAGGAAATCTCGTTACCGAGGTATTTAGAGGGGTTTTTTCTTTTTCTCACTCGGAGGCACCTCTTATCTTTAGATGGGTTTTGCGAGCTTGATTGGCGAGAAAGTCACCTTGCCTGAACAAATTAATTTCTCGAAGATAAACATTAGACATTAGCAAATCAATAACCATATCTAGGTCCACACGATGGTCTGTATCCAAAAGTCTGAATATCTCCCTGAACAATTGAAGATCCTCGGGATAGTCCAATGTCAGGCGAACATTTGAGTTTTTGAAATTAAGCGGCACTCCTTCCAACTCTGCAATCTCAAAAAACCCTGTGTCTTTGAAATAAGTCCACATCATCTCCGTATCTTCTGAATCCTTGATTTCACAAACTTTCGCTAGCGCACTTGCCTTTAAGGCGTAAGTAAATACCCCTGTGGCGATGCCCTTTGATTCAATGAAATCACTGTTGTCACGTCCAATTTGCTCAAAAGCCAAATCAATCAATTCAGGACTGCAAAATGGATCATCTCCATCAAAGGTGACTATATGCTCAACATCAAAATGTTCAGCTGCCTGGTGCCACCTTACCAATTTATCATCTGTAGGCCCTCGAAAAAAATCGACACCACAACTCTGTGCGATTCTACACAGTTCAGAGTCGACATCTTCAAGGGTAGTGCACAATACTATACGTTCAGCAGCGCGAGAAAGCTTCGCTCTATTTATAATGTGTTTGATTAAAGGAACATCATCGTAAAGAGAAAGCAAAGCTTTGGTAGGGAGTCGAGTTGAGGAACTTCTCACTGTTATAAATATCGCATTCGTCATAGTGCCAGCGTATCACTTTGGTGTCAAGGGGCTTATGTTTCTGAGGCGATCAAGGTCAATCCGATACATTTGCTTGATTAAATCAACAAGATTACTTGAAGGTTTTCGGCCTATTAGGTTGAAAAGTTTCATATGAGAACCGATGAGCGGAGGAGTTTCATTTTCTCTAAAAAATTTTGGGTTAACTTCTAGAAGTTTTTTACCAGATTCTCTATCAAAGCAAAATTCTACTTCTCCCTGACCCGCGAACACAGGGTCATATCCCGCTTCGAGGAGAGCCGCGACTGCAATTTCTCTCACACTTATCAGACGTTGTGTAGAAAAAATATAATTGCCAGGCTTGTTTGTGGAAAGCAAATCCTGAAACAACTCTACAAATTCACCTGCATCGCCCCAATCCCGTTTAGAGTTTAGATTTCCAAGCTGAATGGGTTCGGTTGCACCCAATTTTAGACGAGCGGCCCCCTCAGACAGTTTTCGAGTAAGAAATTGAGCTCCCCGCAAATGGCTTTCATGGTTAAAGAGAATTCCGGTATAAATCGCAAGTCCGTAAGAATCTCTGAACAAGTTACCCAAATCAAGTATTGCCGACTGAGACACACCATAGGGATTCTTCGGGAATCTGGGTGATAATTCATCCAGCATCAAGTCATTCTCAAGATTCTTTCCAAAAATCTCTGAACTACAAGCCAAGAAAATTTTTGTATTTGGAGCAAAATTTCGGCAAGTTTCTAAGACCTCTAGACACCCCGTTAAATTTGTCGTTAGGGTTTTAAGGGGATGTCTAAAACTATCTGCCGTAAATGAATCACCAGCAAAGTGATAAATTTCATCAAAACCCAATTTTACTATTGAAATGAATTCAAGAGCATTACTCCCAATAACATATTCATGTAGCGAGACTTTGTTTTCAATCCCGAGCTCTTCTAGTCTCCAAAGATTATTCGCTGATCCTCGACGAAACGTACCTGAAACTTCTATTCCTTTTAAAAGTAAACTTTGTGCTAGTAGAGCGCCGTCTTGACCTGAAATGCCGGTAATGAGAACTTTTTTTCTACTCATCCCAATACCCCGCTAAGGCAAGAAGAGCATCTTGGAAACCTTGATACAAATTCAAATGACCCTGCCAGACCTCTATTACTTTCGGAAGTGGAAGGCGCATCGCAGCCAAAAGTAGTGGAAGATTACCTGGATCTCCCATGCCAACTTGAAATCCTTCCCCGTCAAAACTTTTCGCGTCTGCCAAATGTATATGCTGAACTTGAGGCTGCAGCCTTAGAAAAGTACTTAAAGCGTCAAACTTAAAGAAGTTTGAACTCATCAGGAAGTGTGAAGTATCCAAAGTAATTCCAAGTTGGTGGTGCAAAATATGTTCTACGGCATCTAAAGAGTTAAATACATGCAGTTTTTCGGTCCCACCAAAGTACCATGCAAAAGGAGGTAACCATTGGTAGGTTAACTGGAATGAACTTGAATTCAAATCCGACTGTAACTGTGCACAACGCTCATAAAATACTTCTTTATTGCTGCCAAACTTAGAAAGACTAGCAACAGTGATGACTTTAGCACATGAAAAATCCGACAGTCGATCAACGAGATTTGAAACTTTTTCAATAATGTTCTGCGATTCTTGTGCTATGGATTTGTCTTTTGAAAACGGATCAAACAACGAAGTTGGAGATATGTAATCCGGAAAGTGAATAGTTATCTTGTGCTTCTCACTTTGTGGGACAAAATTATCCAATTTATCAATTTCACCAAAAGAAAGATGAAGTTCAAAATTGTTTATTGGAAAACGCTTACTTATTTTTGAATAATCATGGATTCGAATAGGTAGTGACAAATGATGCGAATTGCATATTTCAACTACATGTTCTGGAATCGGTTTAATTTCAGAAAAATGTGCTTTGGTCAGGGCATCACCCTTTGCTAAACCAACTTTAATTTCGTCATTCAAGTAGTAATCAACCTCATTTAAACTTAATCCGATTCTCGGATGTCTGTATTCAAAGTGTGCTAAGTCAAGCTTTGTGCCTTTTGCAACACTATGCTTAGAAAAATATGATTTACCTAAATTCTGACGATTCATGAGTTCTCCTTGATTTGGATTCCTGGGACCGTAGCCATTCATAATTTGAGGGTAATTCCTAAGAATTGAAGACAATCGGAAAAACTCATCGGGTGTAGAACTTGTTGTGTGATCTAATCCGGTTTGTAATTTATTGAGAGTAATATGGCGTTCGATGACAGTAGCGCCCTGAGTAATCGCAATTAGGCAGATCTCCCAAAGCTCATCATGGCTTGAATATCCGACAGGACGGCCCCATTTGTCACTCAGGTATTTAAGATAACCAATTTTGGAGTTCAAAACCTGAGTCGGATAGTTACTGACACAATGAAGAAGCATCCATCCGTCATTCGGCAATTTTTCAAGGATTCTTTCCACCTCTAATTCTGTACTAGCTCCAGTTGAGATATAGACAAACTTTTCAAAAGACAAGAGTTTTTCAATCAAGGATCGATTTGTTAGCTCAACTGACGGTATTTTGAAAAAGTCAAATAACTCGATTGAGTCCTCGAAGTCTGAGATATCTGATTCATCAAAAAAACTTATTCCAACATCTAAACCTATGGATTTAGCAAACTTTAATAAGAAAATAATCTCAGAAACATTAATGAAATTCTTTTCGATTTCCGTACTGAGGATTTCATCCCCTATTTCTCTATTCAAGCCTGAGTAAGTTCTTGAGAGATTTCTATACTGAAATTTAACGGCTTGGCAACCAGCCAGTTTCGCTTCCTCAATAAGACTTTTTGCTATTTCTGCATCGCCATTGTGGTTTATGCCAATTTCGGCAATTAAGTAAAAGTTCTCAAACCTTGACACTCTATTATTCTAGGGCAGTTTCAAGGCGAAATTTACATCAAAACCAAATTAAAGTGGTTGTTCTAACTCAGAGATCCAACCCACGATTTGACGTAGATGAGCGTGATTCAGGGTGCCAACCACGATGGCGTTTAGATATTTACGAGATTCAGCAAAAGAAATAAGTTTATGAAAATCTTCGTAAGGCCGAAGTTGAATAGAGTCAGGGTGGGATAAGTAAAAACCCGGGTAAGGATTGAATCTCCGGAGTAGGTAGGCAGATACCGTTTTCTTTAACTGCCCCCATTCTTGATACTTCCAGAATCCGTTGGCAAAAATATTCATTCCAATAAGTTCTGGAATCGACATTAAATCAGGTCTTCTCTCGATAGCGGTATCCCAAGGATTAACTCGAATCATCAGTGATTGATAAATCCCCGCGGAATTATTTACGTGCGGAGTGACATTTCCAGACCAACCAAATTTGTCTATGGGGAATTTTTCTTGGTAGGATTTTAACGATTCCATTATTGGGTTATCGACAGATCTTATGTTGCTGCCATGGATGTATACGCAACTAAGTTTGGAAATCTTCAAGCGATCCATACTGCGTTCCAGGGATTCTTGACCAGTTTTGGCATCTATTTTACCCTGATCTCGGAATATTTTCGTAGAGACTTGAAAAGAATCAGGATTTCTCTTGAGAAAATTTCCAATCTTTCTCTCACTGGACTTATAACTTGGTGCTGTATCTATCCGATGAATTCCCAACTCGAGGGCGGAAGTAAGCAGACGATCTACCTCGAATTGATTGAGTAAGTTGAATTTGTTGGTTCCAAGAATTAAGCTCTTTTTTGACACTAACTGATACCCGTTTCAGTCATAGAAAACTTCTCTTCCACCAACTTAGATGCCAATGCTAATGTGGTAAACGTAGGGTTCCCATTTGAGCCTCGATTGAAGACGGCCGCGGAGACAATATAAATTCCTTCATTTGAGTGTAATTGCAATGCAGGATCACACGCGTTAAAATTAGCATTTACTCCCATCGGCATTGTCCCCATGGGATGCCAATTCACCTCAAATTTCGGATTTCTTCTTTGCGCTTTGACCCATTCATATACGACAATATCGGCATTAAACATTTCTCCAACTTTCGGCAGGAGCGTCCCGAGAGCTTCAAAAAACTTCGAGTAAGTGAGTTGAGAGACCCTATGGGCGTAGGCGAGTACGTCGTCTCCTACACCCATACTGATATAGACACGGGAATGAGGATTTTTAAATTCTTCTGATTTCGCCCATAAACCATAGGTCTTAAAGCCCATAAAAGCCTCCACGCTGCCCAAAACAATATGGCGTAACAACTTAAAAGCTCTTTCAAAGAAATGAAGTGGGTTTGGAAACTTGCTTGTTCCTATGAACCTAGGGGTAGTAATTACTCTTGGGCGGGCTCGCAGCTCTATATGTAAAGATGGAATTTCAGAGGTAGACGGAAAAGTAGATTTGAGTCTAAGACCGATACCTGCGTTAATGCCAGGGAGTCTATTTTTTTGGGATAAGAGGAATTTATCCTTGAGATTATAATGTGATTTGGGAATCTTTATTGTGCCAACAAAACCTTCGATGTGCTCCATTAAACCGTGACCCAAATTTTTCTTTTTCGTAACTCCATTAAGATTCTTGGATTTAAGAATTATCTTGGTACTTTGAAGAGCGCCAGCACAGATAATGACATTGGTTGCGTGTAATTCTTTGAGTTCATTTTTCGAAGATAAATGGCAAGTATATCTAGCGTGATTAGAATTTTTAATCGGTGATATCGAATCCACCCGACACTCTGTGATTAATGTAAAATTCTGGATTTTTTGTAGTTCACGCAACTTATCGCGGAAAGAATAATCTTCAGCGAATCGAAATAACCTTAGATCAAGATCAGGATGCAGTTCATTTCTCAAATCAGACATGAAAAGATTCAAATACTCATCATCAGAATAATCGAACCCTGATAACTCTCGGCTAATTCTCTTATAATGCGCGGCTAATTCACTTTTAGAATATGGCCATCCTTCTATGTTAAGACTCTCAATAGCCTGAAAATCTTCTTCCAAAAACTCACCAAATCTAGCATGCCAATAATTTGATCCGCCACCAACTCTGTGAACATTTAAAGGCATTCCGGATTCGGATTCAAAAAAGTAGGAATCTCGAGAAATTAAAGAAGATTCAGTTTCGAAATTACCACTCTCCACCAAAACAACTTTATGTCCAAATTCCAATAGAGATTTTGCAATATAGATCCCCGTAGGTCCTGCTCCGACAACAACAATCACCCTTGAATTGTAGCCAGCCCAAGAGTAGAAAATGTAAATGAGCATGAAATTAACAAGCAGAAGGATCATTTTTGATTCCTAAACGCGGAATTATTTGACGTTTCAAGGCCTGCTCAGGATAGAGTTCAACCATGTTGCAAGAAATCACGCATGGAATCGCGATGAGAATGAGCTTGTTACGAAATGGAAATTCACACGGAGTAAGTTCCAATTGGTTGTCCAAGAAATTGGACAAGATTTATGAGAGCAACAATTCATTAGTTCAATCTGATATGAACCTTTGGTCAATGAAAGCAGAAAACTTTCATGAGGGTGAACTCGTATACAATCAGATGATTAGGCGTTATTCAGACAGAATATATGGCAGCAATTACGATTGTGAATCAGGTCTCGCAAGTTTTCTTCATGCTTACATCCTACTGTTAAAGCCAAAAGTTATTATAGAAACTGGCGTTGCAAACGGAATTACAACCAATGTAATCATGAGTGCACTAGAGATAACGGGCGGAGAATTGCACTCCTTTGATATAGACAAGAAATGCGAAAATGCTTACACTGGTCCAGGCAGGTGGTTTTTCCATCATCTTCTAAAACCGTACTCAAACTCCCTTAACAAGGAAGTGAAAGAAATTCAGGGTGTTGAACTGTGGATTCACGACTCTAACCACGGGTACTCGTGGCAAAGATTTGAATACGCATTGGCCTACGAAAAACTGTTAAAGAGAGGATTGCTAGTTTCAGATGATATTGATGCCTCGCCAGCTTTTGGTATTGCAGCAGAAAAAAATTGGGCTAAATCGGTAGGGATTTTCGACAAGAGAAAGTTTTTCGGATTTTGCCAAAAAGGCGACTGAGTGATTTAGAATTCATCCTTACGTGTATACGCCCAATTTGGGGTCGAGAAAGTGCAATACCGGTAGAGTCTTTGTCTCGCCGAGATTGTGAGTTGGAGATTTAGCTGCCGTTGAATTTGAGATTGTTAAAGTTTCGAAAAGGAACGTAATTATTGTTTTGTCCTAGTTACTTGACCAGTATTTGAGAAATTTACGGTAATTGATCCTATACATTTTCTCTGCAAATCCGTCACTACTAGCCACCCAAAATACTCTTTCTTTTGCAAATGTTGCAACCCCAGATGTGAAAATTCCTACGTAACAGTTTGAATCATTTGCAGCAATAAAAATCTCAAGAGGGCAGGTCTTTACCCTATCCAAATCTAGTTTTAGACTTGAATTAAGAGTTGGACGTCCTAGTTGATACTCAAAATAATCCATCATTTCCGTTGATAGGTCAGAAGCTGGGTGGGGTTTTATAAGAATTTGAAAATCATCCAGATTTGGGATATTTCGTATCGATGCGATCAACAAATCAATATGATTGGCATCAAAGCCATAGTAATCTGGACCTACAACGATTAAAGAATAACTTTCCATATGTTTAATACCAATAAACTCCGAAAATTGAGGTGAACTGGAAAAATTTCGCAAGTTTTGTTGTAAAACAGCACGAGAGATTTGTTTTACAGGAACCCCCAATAACTCAGTTAATTCAACACTTATTTCGGGGATAAGAAACCTACTGATATTGGAATGTTTTCCTATCTCATTTTTCCAAGCTTTAATAATCTTAAAAGCACGAGGCCCCCGTAACGAATCTATGGCACCTGAATTAGCTAAAAGCACATCAGCTCCGTATGAAATTACCTCAACAATCGGAAGATCCACATCGCTATACTTAGCTCTCAAGTGAGAAACAAATCTAAATTCAGTGATGACACCACTGTTTCTCAAGTATTCATCTTCAAATATCTTAAATGAAATAACTTGGTAATCCAAGTTGAAAAAGCTTGAAATACTTTTTTGCAAAAGCAGAGCTAAAGTTGTGTCTCGACCGCTTGGGCGAAGATCCTCACTTTCCTGAACCAAACAATAAGAGGAGCTGTCTCCACTATAGGAATACCCAAGAATAAGACTTATGGGATTTCCAACAAGAATTTTTTTCACTTAACTTCTCCAGTTGTTAGGTTGCTTAAGATAGAATTTGAGGATGATCAGAAATCCCTACTACCTTAGGTTCATTCTACAAGTGAAACCAGATTTAATAATGCACATAGGTGGACATCGAGGTCAAGATGGTCATGGTTATCAGATTATTATGGACAATGAGTGCCGAATTATTTGGGCAGAGCCAGATCTAGATAACGCAAGAGTGATTCAGGAAAAGTTTCCCGCCCAAAAGGTCCTTACGGATGTCTTTTGGTCTAAAAAAGACTTATATGTAAATTTTTACAAATCTAAGAATTCAGAGAAGAGTAGTGCCAAAAAACCGATTGACAAGCTTGCTGAAACCATAATTGAGGAAATTGAACTACGGACTACAACCATAGATGAAGAAATGCCGAAGGAAACCAAGAAATGCTTCCTAGTTTTAGATGTGCAAGGTGGCGAAATGGAAGTCCTAAGAGGCGCATCCAAAAGTTTCGATCAAGTTAAATGGATTGTACTTGAAATCACATCACGAGGTGTGGAGTACGAAAATGTTCCTTCGGAAAAGGAGCTCGATTTGCTTTTACGTTCTAAAGGTTTTAGGAAGAGCATATTCAGAAATTCACACGAAGGTAACTACAAAGATCAGTTATATCTTAAGTCTGGGATAACTAAAGCAACATTTCTATTCTTAATTGATTCAATATTCATTCTCAGTGGTGCGAGTTTTCATGTTATCCGATATGGACATAAAAGAACTACAATTTGGCACTGTTCTCAGTGTGTGAGAAGATTCCGCCCTGCTCAAGCTTTGAATCAGAAATCTATTGAATCATAAAAAATGATAGCTGACCATTTATTCAATTCCGGAATCAGACATTCAAGGATTGGCTTCAAGTAAGATGGCAAAAAAGTTGGGCTAGATACTTTTGTATGGAATCGCAAGATTGTGACCCAGAGACTTAATTTCGAGCCAGTACCAATGAAAAATGCAGAATCAACCATAGCAACGAGTGCGTCCCTAGCACTATTTTGGAGAATTTCTACTGCTGGGACAGCAAAATCGAATTCCTTCAACAATTCCTTGGCTTTATTTGGCGAATCCGAATAGATGTACAACCCAATCTTTTCTAGAGTTTCACAATTAGTTTTTACAATCTGGATAATGTCATAAAAATTCGTTGGATTTTTTTCTTGAATTTCGAGTAGATCGCCCAGTCTGACGTGAATTGAGCCAGACCGGGAAACTCCGTTAGTCACAGAGATTGGAAAATTTCCTAATTCTCGCATTCGGCTCAGAATTAATCTTGAAAAATCAGGGCTTAAGTTTAGATTTGAATAGTGACCTCGAGTCTGAAGAGTCCACCAACGGAGTTTCTTGTATTCTCCTTCATCATTACAGCTTTCAATAAGATGAGATTTTGATAGAATACGCTGTTTAAATTCTTTTAGAAACTTCCGCTTAAGAGTGAATAGATTTCCAGTTGGCGCATAATCGTCGATGACTATGTGGTGCAAATCTCCCAACATCTCCAGCACCTCTGGTGGTCTTCTCGTAACCCCAGAAGAATGAAAAATCAAAGATACTCTTCTTGTAGGAAAATCATTTCTAATTCTGTGAGACAAAAAAACCGCATGTAATTGAGATCCTAAACCTCCCCACACATGAATTTGGAGAGGAAAATTGCCATGAAATAGTTTCACTAATCTCAACATAAGCAAGTGCCAAAAATCTTAAATATCAGCTTAGGTACGTACACTGGGGTAGAATAGCCCAACAAGTTTTGGAAATTGTGAGTAGCATTGAACAATTATGAGGACAGTTCACTTCTTATCATTAACCGAGCCTGGCTACTCGCGTTCTTGGACATATTTCAATGGATTGAAGTCGCAGGGTGTCAAGTCAAGCTATACCCAAATCAAAAAACCATACAAGAATTCAATTCTACAACTAAAACCTCAAATTCGTGAAGAAGATGAAGTAGTTGTCGCCTCTCCAAGTCACCTGCTTGTAATTTACGCACGATTTATCTTGAAAAGGAAGGTTATTTTGGATGCTGGTTGGTCACTTTTCGAAGGTGAAGTTATTAGCCGTAAGAGGTATGGGTTTCTCGGGATTCGTGCCACCAAAATATACTTGATTGATTTCTTTGCAAATCTGTTCGCCAAAATAATTCTTGTTGAAACCGTTCTTCAGAAAAAGTACTATAAAAAGTTGTTTCTTCTGCCAGAGAAAAAAGTCAAGGTGCTTTATACCGGCATTGATGAAGAGTCATTTAGCTCATTAGCCAGACCACATAGCTTCAATACACCTGAGGAGTCCTACTTCTCAGTACTGTTTCGAGGAAAATATAATTTAGAGGCAGGGCTTGAAGTACTTTCCCAAGCGGCGGAAATTTTATATTCTGAAAAGATTCTCTTTTCAATTTATGCACCAGGAATCCCAAAAAATATCCTTTTCTCTGACAACGTTAAAGTTCATCGAGATCAGCTCACCAAACCTGAAATAGCCTTTCTCTTAAGAAACACAGATTTAGCATTAGGTCAGCTTTCAAGTAATCCTCGATTATCTCGAACTATTCCACATAAAGCCTTCGAAGCTGCATTTTGTTCTGCTCCTTATTTGACTGCTAGAAGTTCCGGTGTGCTAGAAGTTTTTACTGAAAAAGAAGTAATAACTTTTGAACCGGGGAGTCCAACAGATCTTGCTGAGCAGATTCTTAGAATTTCCAAGAGTCCAAATATGAATAGGGATTTTGCGGAAGCCTTGAGAAGAAAATATGAATTGACTGTTTCTCAAGATATTCTAACCAAAAAATTCCTTGTACATATTGGGGAAGAGGCAAGATAGATGAAAAAGGCATTAGTAACTGGCTCTGGTGGACTAATTGGCTCAGAAGCGGTACGACGACTTATAGAATCTGGGTATCAAGTTGTCGGAATAGATAACGATATGCGGTCATTCTTTTTTGGACAAGCAGCTAGTACAAACTGGAACTCCGAGAAATTAAGAAATGAATTTCTAGAAACATTCACGCATCTTCCTTTAGATATCCGTAATTCACCAGCAATTGAACAAGTTTTTAAAGATAACGCTTTCGAACTGATTATTCATACCGCTGCCCAACCATCTCACGACTGGGCAGCTAAGGATCCAAAATTGGATTTTGAAATAAACGCAACAGGAACTCTCATTATGCTTGAAGCTTTTCGAAAATATAGACCTGAAGCGACCTTTATTTTTACTTCAACAAATAAGGTTTATGGAGATACTCCAAATTCTCTAGATTTTATCGAGTTGGATTCTCGGTGGGAGCTCAAAGAAAGTGACAAATATTTCAACGGAATAGATGAATCAATGACCATTGATTCATCCACACACAGCGTTTTTGGCGCTTCTAAACTGAGCGCAGACATTATGGTCCAAGAATACGGGCGCTATTTTAAACTTAATACAGGGGTATTCCGAGGTGGATGCCTGACTGGACCTATGCATAGCGCTGCACAACTTCATGGGTTCCTGGCGTTTTTAGTTAAATCGATTCAACTCAACAATACTTACACCATTTTCGGATACAAAGGGAAACAGGTCAGAGATAACATTCACGCATTTGATTTAGTAGAAATGTTTCTAGAGTTCCATAAGAATCCTAAAAATGGCGCTGTTTATAACGTTGGTGGTGGCCGTGAGAATAGCATTTCGATTCTTGAGGCGGCAAATTGGATTGGGAATTCCCTTGGTGTAGAGCCAAGGCTTGAATTTACAGATAACCCAAGAATTGGTGATCATATTTGGTATATCTCAGATATTTCTAAATTTAAGCGAGATTATCCGAGGTGGCGGATGTCATATACCATTCAAGCACTGCTCACCGAAATGGTTACTGCCGCATCAAAATGAGTTGTAGGTTGCCGAAATTTCCTTTTCCATCCGTACTGAAGTGAACTTTTCTAGCCTATAAAAATTTCTCGATCTTACTTCTTCTAGTTCCTTTTCAGCACCTAATTTAGAAATAGCTTGTGACAATTCCTTCGGATTGTCACCCCACAAGAGATAAGGGTAATCTTTGCCCAGAACTTCTACCGTAGCCTCATTAGCTTTAGAGATTATCGGCACCCCAGCGGCCATTGATTCGAGTAAAACTAGTCCGAAGCCCTCATAGTTGCTGGTTAGACAGAAGATATCAATTCCCTGGAAAAATTTGGGCACATCCGTAATTTGATCTGCCCAGGTTACTTTCTCTTCAATGTTTAATTCTACTGCAAATTCCTTAAGTTCCTTCTCGAGAATTCCTCTTCCAACTATTTGCAGGGTTGCTCCTGGTTGCGAATCGCATACTAGATTAAATCCAGAGAGTAACAATTTTAAATTCTTTTGCGGTACTAATCGGGAAATAGTTCCGATTTTAAGTTGCATTTCAGTAAATGGTTTTCGATGAACAGAAATAAATTTGGATTTATCGATTCCGTAATGAATGACTTTTACTTTTGTACCTCTAGGAACCTCTTTTTGAATATAGAGAAAATCTCTAACAGCAGCAGATATCGCTATGCAAGCGAAACTTCTACTAAGTACAAATTTAGAAAGCCACCTCGAAAAAAAATTTGGGGCAGATGGGAAGAATTTTTCTGCATTGTGCCGAGACACCAAAAATGGTCGTACTTTGACTAAAGCGGCAAGAAGTTCTGCCCTAGGAAGATGGCAATGGACGATCTGGAAATCTGGACCAAGGACTTTTTTTAAGTGAGTCAGCTGAAATATCAAGTTCTTGTTAGCTAGAGAAGAAATTACTTCAGCTCCGGCTGCAATCAAGTCCCCTTCCAATGCCGGCACGCCCTTCAAATATATAATTCTTATGCGTTTACTTCGGCGGATTTGTTCATTTACGAGTGTGAGCAACTGGGTCTCTGCACCACCACGCTCAATTGTGGTGATCAAATGAACTACGTTCATTTTATAGAATTTTCTTAAAGTACTCAATAGTTTGGACTAATCCAGATTCTAGGCTGACTTCTGGATTCCATTTTAACTCTGTCTGTGCCCGTGAAATATTTGGGTTGCGCTGTTTTGGGTCATCACTGGGCAAAGATTCAAAAATTAAATTTGACCTAGAACCAGTCAAAATAAGAATTTTCTCAGCCAATTCCCTCATTGTGAACTCTTGGGGATTTCCTAGATTAATTGGACTGATTACACTAGAAGCCTGAATCAATCTTGAAATTGCCTCAATAAGGTCTGAAACGAAGCAAAATGAGCGAGTTTGACTCCCATCTCCGTAAATCGTGATGTCGCGTCCCTGCAAGGCCTGAACTATAAAATTACTAATGACCCTTCCATCACCAATTGCCATGTTAGGTCCATAAGTATTAAATATTCGAATAACTCGCACATCCAATCCATACTGGCGCTTATAATCAAAGCAGAGAGTTTCTGCGGCACGTTTTCCTTCATCGTAACAAGACCTAATCCCAATTGGGTTGACATTACCCCAATAAGTCTCGACCTGGGGAGTGATCTCAGGATCTCCATAAACCTCACTTGTGGACGCCTGAAGTACAACCGCTTTCTTTTTTTGCGCCAAATGCAAAACATTTATCATGCCAAGAAAATTTGTTTCAATGGTTCGAACAGGATCTGCCTGGTAATGAACGGGTGATGCGGGGCAAGCAAAATTCATGATTAAGTCAACTTCAAAATCAAAGGGATTTCTTACGTCAGCTTCAACAAACTTGAAGTTACAGTCCCCGATTGAGCTTTCTAAATTCCTTAGATTGCCGGTAGATAAATCATCCAACCCAATCACTTGATGACCCAAAGACAGTAAACGTACAGTCAGATTCGATCCAAGAAAGCCAGCAGCGCCAGTCAGCAAAATCCTCACTATTGGATTGTGCCACATTTCTACTTTGATTACACTAGGAATAGACCCCTATAATAAAAGCAGAACTAGTAACTTTGAAACCCATATTTCTTGTGAATGAGATTTGCGTAAAACCATGGCTCGGCGATGGACTTCTTCCGAGATTATCTCTGTATCTAGTGTCAAGAATGTGGAAAGCTCCTCTCCCAGAGAAGGTTTTTTTGAATCAGAAGGTGACCATTTCCCAAATTCAGTTTGGTAGTCAGGATTAATGGTTATGACAGGCAGACCGACCGCAGTCGCTTCAAGTAATGTTTTATCAAGCGATCCTAAATAGGCGTGTATAAAAACGTCATAACTAGAGTAAATTTCCGGAAGAGTTAAACGAGGAACGGCACCCAAAAATTTTATCTTTCCGACCGATATTTCATCCCGATACTTCGAAAAAATCTGAGATTGGTAACTTTTTGACTTCGGGTTTGCTGATGAACCTATAAATGTCAAACTACTTTGTAAGTCGTCGCAAAATTGATCCAAAAAAGTGTCACAGATTAAACCTATCTGTTTAGAAGAGTCAATTCTCCCTACGTGCAGATATCTCCCCTTTTTCTGTGTCGCTGATTTGGTAAATTTGAAGTGGGAAACGTCGATGGCCTGTCCTATTAATCGTACTTTTTTTGAGCTAAGTGGCATTGACCCTTCTGTTGATGACACTAGTAAATTCACGAAGTAACTTGCAAATTTCAAGTATTTTGATTTATACGCGTGCGCGTACCATAGAACATGCTTTATGCAAAGAACACGAATTAATGGCGCTAACAATGCTGCTTGAAGATCT
>JACCDK010784484.1_pt1 | contig 14748 bp, 9 predicted proteins | sample 7445871 | NCBI WGS metagenome assembly JACCDK01 (sample SAMN15323436, study PRJNA562643) | freshwater metagenome | isolation source: river surface water | place: USA:Blue River Watershed | collected 2017-08-15 | reverse complement strand
GGCTGGCCAGCTCGACTTTTATTTTGATCCAGGCATTGGTTTGGGCCAAGTTCGCGCTGGCAAGCTCAAGTTGTTGGCTGTTGGTAGCTTGAAGCGCTCACCCTTGTTTCCCAACGTACCAACGCTTGAAGCAGCCGGCATGAAGGGCTTTGACGCAGATTCAGTATTTGGTTTTTATGCGCCAGCAGGCACACCTGCTGAAGTGATCAACAAACTCAATCGCGAAATCAATCGAATTCTGGCAACACCTGCCTTGAAAGACCGAATTCAAAACTTGGGTGGTGAGGCGTTGCCCTTAACGCCCGCAGAGTTTGGTGCACGCGCAAGTGATGATTCCAAGCGCTTTGGCGCCATCATTCGCGAGCGCAAAATTACTGGTGATTAATTCGCTAGACGAGACAGGTAATGTGAAATGGCCAGCAAGTCTTCATCTGTGATGCCATACAAAGAGGCAATCATGATGGGGTCTCTGCCTACGGCTTGGTTGGCCTTCATGGCGCGCATGGTGTACAACAGATAGTCTTCTCGCTGACCAGCCAATCGCGGCATTTGTTCACGCCCCACATAGGTTGGCAAATGACAAATGCCACAACGCATTTCTTTTGACAGTGTTTCGCCTCTGGCATAAAGCTTGGGTTGTTGTTTGGTGGTTGGTTTTGCAATGGGCAACGATGCGTAATACACCGCCAACGCAGTGAGTTCTGAATCAGGCACGTTGTCCAAGGTACCCTTCATTTGCGGAATGTCACGCATACCCTCACGAATTAGCACCAACTGGTTTTCAATGAAGATTTTGGGTTGGCCCGCAAGTGAAGGAATGTCTTTAATCTGGGAATTGCCACCCGGTCCGTGACATGCTGCGCACATCGCAGCACGCGCGGGAACAGGCGCAGATTGTGCGGCAGAAAAAAGGGGCGCCAAGATGGTCGCCCCCAGGAAGGCCAAGGCCTTCCATTGAGATCGAAAAGTCATGCTTATTTGCTGTAAGACACGCGGTAAATCACACCCATTTGTTCATCAGAAACCAGCATTGAGCCATCTTTCATTTGATGCAAATAGGCGGGACGTCCCCAGAAGGACTGATCGGCATCATTGTAAAAACCTGTCATGAATGGTTCGACCTTTGCATTTTTGCCATCAGCATCTGCACGAACCATCACCACGTCATAGCCAATTTTCTTGGTGCGATTCCATGAACCCTTGCGTGCATTGAACAAAACATTGCGATATTCTGCAGGGAACATGTTGCCAGTGTAAAACTTCACGCCCATGGTGGCTGCGTGAGGTCCCATCAAAGCGACAGGTTGCTCGACACCTTCACAAGGCTTGGCACGCTCCACATCTGGGTCAGGCAAATTGCCCTGGTGGCAACTTGGGAAACCATAATGACCACCTACTTTCAGACGATGCATGGTGTCGTTGGGCGTATCGTCACCCAACCAGTCACGGCCATGATTGCTGAACCACAATTCTTTGGTGGTGGGGTGCCAATCAAATCCAACACTGTTACGAACGCCACGGGCTAAGACTTCCATGCCAGAACCGTCTGCGTTGTAACGGCGAATTTGCGCGTACTCAACACTGGGTGGCTCACAAATGTTGCAAGGTGCACCGAATGGCACATAAAGTTTGCCATCAGGGCCAAAGGCAATGTACTTCCAGTTGTGATGCTGCTCAGGCGGCAAATTGAACTTGGCAGTGAGGTCGACGGGTGCAACGCTTGGATTCTTGTCGATGTTGTCAAAGCGCAAAACTTTATCAACCGACATGACATACAAAGATCCGTCTTTGAATGCCGCAGTGGGTTGATTCAGTTTATCGATCACGACCCGTGATGTTCGCGTTGTGCCATTGTCAGTAATTTCATAAATACGGCCAAGAGGACGTGTGCCGACGTAGTACTTGCCGCCATCACCTTCTGCAATGGCGCGACTACCCGGCACACTGTCTGCCCAAACTTCAACTTTAAAACCTGGGGGCAATTTGATTTTGTCTAAGGGCACGTCTGCTGCTTTGGTGGCAGTGAGTTTGCCAGCCAGTGGCGCCAAAGTCGATGTTGCCATGCTCTCGGGCATACCTTGCTTCCAAGCAGGCGGAGGCGCTGCGGGTGCTTGTGCTTGTGCTTGTGCATAAGCGGCAAGCAGCGACAAAGAAACCACTGCACCGATTTGTTTGAATTGACTGATCATCTTGTTTTTCACTTCCGACTCCATCTAGTTAGGAGTCTTAACTTTAAACAAGCTTCTGAATCAATTTCGCAAGCCTTCGTAACAGTTGACTTGCTCAAAGGGACATTGGCAAAAATTGCAAGGTTAACCCTTAAGACATTTAAATAACTGTCCCATTAAAGTGGGCGTTTAGCGGTGACACCAGCGATCCAATTGCGTGGTAACGCAGGTTCAAAAAATTGTTTGTTGGCTTGATTGATGATGACAGAACTCACTGCATTTTTGTTCAACAAATTGTCGATGCCAACAAAGGCTTCTATTTGAAATTTCTCAACTGCAAAGTGCTGTTTGAATTTTGCGTTCAAGACGCCATACCCTGGAGCTGCGCTGACAAAGTCATTGCTGTCGCTGGCCCAAAGTTTTGACCTTGCAACCCATTCCAAGCTGGCCTCTTTGCCAAGCATCGATTTGCCAGTCGGCATTAAATGTCCTCGTTCGTACCACGTTAATGACGTGAACAATTGTTGCCTCGGAATACCTGGCAATGTTTTGCCTGCAAGGCTTGTGTCTCTTCCAAATTCTGCTTGAATTGCAGTAGCCGTCAGCTGTGCTCGCCAATGCGTGTTGATGAGATGGCGCGCAGAAATTTCAAACCCCTCGCGCAATGTGTTTTGTGAATTGATGTAAGCCGTTCGACCCCCTGCAGACAGGCTGGTTACAATTTCGTTGTCTGTCTTGATTTGAAAGACTGCTGTGCTGATGCGAGTATGGGCAATTGGCGTCCATTTGAAGCCAGACTCAAGGTGCTGACTTCTAGAAGGCACCAAACCCACATTGAACAAGCCAAGCACAGCGTTGCCAGATTTTGTATACGCTGATTCAGCAAGTGTGGGGGTCTCAAAGCCCCTGCCCGCATTGGCGTAGAGATTGAGTGTGTCATGGACATGCCATGTCACGCCTAAAACTGGATTGACCGCTTTGTAGTTGACTGCGCCAGACCCATTGGCACCATCCATTAAATAATTGTCCCGGCTTTCAAGTTGAATGTTGCTGCGACGCGCACCCGTGATCAAAGTGACTTGATCAGAAAAACGCAAATTGGCTTGCGCAAAAAAATCGCGGTTCTGACTTTCGTTCACTTCATTTCGGTTCAGCGTACCCTTCTGAACACCGTTACCGGCCAAACCGCCCTGTCGTAGTTCAGCGGAAAAGTCTTGATCAAAACCAAGCACCCAATCAGAAGTTAGCGTGGTTAGCCCATGCATCTTGCCTTTGAGTTGAAAACCCAGACCGTAAAAATCTCGGTTCAGCCCCACCCAAGATCCCCCCGTGGGTGAACTTGCTTGATATTGAAGATTTTCTCGAGCGCCACCGTAAACTCTGGCTTGAAATTGCGTTTCCGAATTTAGCTGATGCGCCAGCACGATGCCTAGTTGCTCCTGGCTGACTGTCTTTCTTGTATCGTTGACTATGGCATTGTTGCCTGCTTGCTTTGGATCCGCCATCAACTGCGCAAGTGTGAGGCCCAGAGGGTCTTTGGCAAAGGGCATGCTAAATGCATTCGCAATCAGTTTGACATGCGTTTGTGGACTTAAATCGATGCGCATCAGGGCATTCAGTTGTTCGCGTTTTGCTTCACTTTGAGCTCGATAACCCTTGATGTGAAAAGTACTGTAATCGGCCATAAGACCGACATTTCCAGATTTCTGACTGAATTGCCAATCAGTCCGCAATAAGCCATAACTGCCAGTATGCACTTGCAACTCTGCAGTAGGTATTTGACTGGCTTCTTTAGAAAAAATCTGGATGACGCCGCCCGCGGCATTGCCATAGAGCTGAGCCAAGGGACCGGTTAGTACTTCAATTCGTTCAGCAGAAGTAAGGCTGACGGTTGAAGCCTGCCCCTGTCCATCCGGCGTTGTGGCAGGAATCCCATCTGTGATCAAGCGAAAGCCTCGCAAGCCAAACGCTGAGCGTGCGCCAAACCCCCGAACAGAAATTTGAACGTCTTGCGCGTAATTATTTCTGTTCAAAGCAACCACACCTGGCGCTTGGTTCAAGACATCCGACAAATTAACTTGCGCACCAGAACCGCGAATGGCATCACTTTCGATGGCATAAACAGATGCAGGGGCATCAAATTGTCGTTGCGCTAGTCTGCCGCTTTGAACAACCAATTCTTGGGGTGTCGTAGTTTGTGCAGAAACACAAGTTACATGAAGCACGAGTGCCAAGCCAAGTAACTGATGCGTTTCTATTTTAAAGTTTGTATTTGGCATATTTGTTTGTCGAATGATTGAAAGCTGGGTGGTACTTTTCAATCCATCGACATGTGAGTAGAGACACTCTAATTTATTGAAGCACTTTACTTGCTTGTGCCTCTTGTATCAGTCTCTGGCCATCTTCTGGTAGCAAAAAACCTGACTTCTGAACACGTTCAACAGCTTTGACAACAGCGTTGACATAGCCAGCATGATCGCCATACCTCTCTTGAAGTGAGGGCCTGGGATCACCCAAGGCTTGTCGTTCACTCATTGTTTTTGCAAATGGAATCATGCCGCCAACATAATTACAAATTTGCCCTTGATGGAAAGGTCTTGCACCACCCGCAGTGATGTTCCATCCCAGATAAGTTCCCAAAGGTGCTTCAAGTAAAACCACTGGAACACCCCCAAACTCATTGCCATCAGAATTCACTCTGGGTGCAAGCATGGGCAGGACTTGCTTAATGGGAGGTGGCGCAAGGCTTGCTATGCCTGAGCCATCGGTTGCATTGAATTGTGGCCCCCAGTCGTAGTCGAGGACGGGCATGATGAAATCTGGCTCGGGAATGGTGGAACGCAGTTGCGGCAAGCTTGGGAAACCCATTGCATATTTATTTGCAGCCACCAAGTTTTGATCACTGATTTTGGGCCATTGACTGGGCGGTGGTTCAACACCTTTCATGACCCAATTGCGAAAGTGAACGCGTAGCGCATTGACTGTTTCCGTGTGAGGTACAGGATTGGCAGGTAAGACTGCCGTCCCATAATTGTTACCTGGGCAGATAGCTCCCGTTTTGGGTAAATCTGCATCTGGCAAGCTTGAGTTAAACCCACCAACCCCTCCACCATGTGTAGAACTGGCAATGTAATATCGCTTTACATTTTTAGGCAGCGGCAAATCTTGCAAGCCATCTGTGCCTGTCCATTCCGGTGTGAGTTTCAAAGCCCACACCTCTGCGGAACCAAAGTGCTCCATAATTTTGGGGCAAGTTTTGGTCTTGGTGCAGCGGTCAAGCAAACCTACAGTGGGGCCACCCCTTAATTTGTCTGGATGAGGAAGCCACCACTGCGGACCTTCACTACCAGCTTGATAGAGTTCCAAAACACCATCGGGTTGCGCCCACCTAAAATTCAAAGCGATGCGACGACCGGCAATGATGGGCCACAAGCCATCGTGAACTTGCACACCATCCTCCATTTGATTGAAACCTGAGTGCAGCCATCCACGTAAAAAGTTGCCAGATTGAGAGACACCGCGTGCAATGCTGTGCGTTGTGAGGCCCGCAATAGGATTGGCTGTACCCGCATCATCTACTTTGGCATTTTTGAAAAAATAGCCCAGGTCTCGCCACGCGGCAAAGCCAATGCCCAAGGCATAGGGCTCAGCCGATTTGTAAACAACCTGATAAAGCTTGCTTGCATTGAAACCGGACTTCAAACATATTTGCGTTGCATCTGGCGTTCCTGGAAAGGGGTTGTTGGCATCGCATTTGGCCCATGCCCAATCTGTGGACGGAATTTCAAGCTCGCCAATCACCTCTCCTCTGGTAGATTCCGCAACTCTCGAAGTGAGCCGCGACTTTTGCGTGTCTAAACTCATTGGCTTGTAAGGCACTGGATTGGATTGAACAATCAAGGGCTGCGAGGAAACACCACTGCGATTGACAATTCGGCCAACTACGTCACCTTCAAAGGGCATGCCATTTGACTGCCGCGCAATGGGAAGTTTGAGCCAATGCGGTTTGTCAACGCCCGCAGTCTCCCGCACTGTTGTGGCCCCTGCGTTATCACCTTGCCAAGCACTTGTGAGGTCGATGTCTCCATTTTTCCGTTCAGCAGGCACATTGGGCCTGCGTTGACCTCGATTGGGAACTTCATGCCATAGCAATCCACTGGCCTGTTTTGCATTGATGGGCTTGGTAATGACAAAAGTGGCGACATACCTGACTTTGCCATCAGGATCTTTGACATATTCAATGTCATTGATGATTGAATTCATGGACAACTTAGGATCTAACTCACCAAACGCACGTCCTGCAATTTGCTCAGTAGGCACGCCACCACTCATGTTCTCTGGTAACAGTTGAACCTGATCAATTTGGATTTTGGTCACTCTGGCTTGAGCGGAACAAACCATTAAACTTGCAAGAACCAGTCCCACCGCATTGAACTTTCGCATGAAAATCTCCCCAAAGAAGCAGGCAATTTAGCCGTCCAGCGTTAAATCATGAAGAGGGTAATTACTGTAGATCAAACTTTGTTTTGTTTTTATGGTGTCGACATACCTAGGAGAGTTGCGCTTTGAAAAATCTAATCAAACACATACAAGTGCTCTTATTGAGCATGTTGGCCCTGACATGCATCAATACATCGGGGCAAAACTTCCATGCTTACAAAGTAGGGGTCTGGGAAGCAAAAAACTTCCAGTTTCACAATGGACAAACATTGCCCTCAGTTAAGTTGGGCTATACAACGCTTGGTGATCCTAAAAACGAAGCTGTTGTCATTTTGCACGGCACAGCTGGGACTGGCGCAGGCATGCTCAACCCTGCATTTGGTGGCCAACTCTTTGGCGACGGGCAAGTCCTTGATGCAAAAAAGTACTACGTCATCATTCCTGATGCCTTAGGCGCCGGCAAATCATCCAAACCATCCGATGGTCTCAAAGCCAAATTTCCCGAGTACAACTATGACGACATGGTCAAAGCACAGTACCTCTTAATCAAAGAAGGACTGGGCATTCAACATGTGCGGATGGTGCTTGGCAATTCAATGGGAGGCATGCAAACCTGGCTTTGGGGCATTCATTACCCGGACTTTATGGACTTGCTGGTGCCCATGGCGGCAACACCCGGTGAAATGTCTGGTCGCAATTGGATGATGCGCAGGCTGATCGTCGATTCGATTCGCAACGATCCTGCTTGGATGAACGGGGACTACACGGAACAACCCAAAAGTGCTCTTTTTTCAACGGTGTTTTATGCGACAGGCACAAATGGTGGCAACTTGGCAATTCACAAACAAGCACCCACCAGAGCTGCTGCTGATGCACTGCTCAACCAGCGATTGAAAGGGCCTCTGGTTGGAGATGCCAACGACATCATGTATCAATGGGCTTCGTCAAAAGACTACAACCCAGCACCCCATTTGAACAAAATCAAAGCACGCGTTTGGGCCATCAACTCGGCGGATGATGAACGCAATCCACCTGAATTGGGCATTATGGAAAAAGCCTTGGGTCAAATACCAAGCGCGTCCTTGTATCTCATTCCAGCCAGCGATCAAACCACTGGACATGGAACGACAGGTCAAGCCAAATGGTGGAGTGCAGAGTTGGCTAAAGTTTTGAATTCAACGCCTAGGCGATAATTGGGAAAACCGATTGACTCTGGTTGATAAGACTTATCAAATCTATTGGAGCACAACAATCTTTCATTTGAATAGCCATCAACTTGCAGTGCATGAACCCACAAGCAATTCCTCCTACTTCCGCCCTTTCTGGCCTCAAAGTTCTTGAACTGGGGCAATTGATCGCAGGTCCCTTTGCGGCCAAAACTTTGGCTGACTTTGGCGCAGAAATCATCAAAGTTGAAGCCCCCGACAGCGGCGATCCTTTGCGCAAATGGCGCTTGCTCAAAGATGGCACCTCGGTCTGGTGGCAAGTTCAATCACGCAATAAACGTTCATTGGCACTTGATCTTCGAACACCTGAAGGGCAAGGCATCGTGCGGCAATTGGCGCATGAAGCCGATGTCTTGATTGAAAACTTTCGGCCAGGCGCGATGGAGAGTTGGGGGTTGTCGCCAGATGACCTCATCGCGAAAAATCCAAAACTCATCGTCTTGCGCATCAGTGGCTATGGCCAAACTGGCCCCTACCGCAATCGGCCAGGGTTTGGCGTGATCGGTGAAGCCATGGGCGGTCTGCGTCACTTAACAGCAGAACCAGGACGCGTGCCCGTGCGCGTAGGTGTGAGCATTGGTGACACCCTTTCTGCATTGCATGGCGTGATCGGTATCTTGCTTGCCCTTCAACATCGCCATGTCACCGGCAAAGGTCAAGTCATTGATGTCGCCTTGTATGAGTCGGTATTTAATTGTATGGAAAGTTTGTTGCCTGAATACAGCGCTTTTGGCGCTGTACGCGGCCCTGCTGGAAGTGCCTTACCAGGCATTGCACCTACCAATGCCTATCGTTGCAAAGATGGCGCCTACGCATTGGTTGCAGGCAACGGCGACAGTATTTTCAAACGCTTGATGAACCTGATTGGACGTGCAGATTTAGCCAATGATCCAAGCCTTGCAGACAACACAGGACGTGTGGCCAGGGTTGAAGAAATTGATCAAGCCATTGAAGACTGGACATTGCAAAAAAGCGTGGAAGAAGTGCTTCAAGCTTTAGAGAGTGCGTCTGTTCCGGCTGGACGTATTTACGACATAGCGGACATCGCAGCCGATCCGCATTACGAAGCCAGAGGCATGTTTGAACAAGTCACTCTGGCAGATGGCAGCAGCTTGAAAGTTCCAGGCTTTATTCCAAAGCTATCTGTAACACCGGGTCAGCATCGTCGCAATGCCCCTGATTTAGGCCAAGACACCGATGCCATTCTGAAAGAAATGGGTTTGACTTCTGATCAAATTCAAAAGCTCAGAGCCAGTGGCATCGTGGGTGGTGGTGATCACATCAAATGTTGACTTAACAACTGTGCCACATGTATGGCATCACGGCTGGCACCGTCTTTAATCTGATGGCGGCAGCTGGTGCCATCGGCTACCACAATGGCATCTGCTTTTGCACGCACAGCAGGTAGCAAGCTGAGCTCTGCCATTTGCATCGATACATCGAGGTGGCTTGTCTCGTAGCCAAAACTTCCCGCCATGCCGCAGCAACTGCTCTCGATTAGCTCTGGCTTGGCGTTGGGAATCAGTCCAATGACTTCCATCACTGGCGACATCACACCAAATGCTTTTTGGTGGCAGTGACCGTGCAACAGAATGGGATGCTTAGCGGCATTTAGTTTTTCCTTCAAACCTTCCAACTGCTTGTTCTTATTTTCACGGGCCAAAAACTCTTCCAGCAACATGGCTTGTTGACTCACAACTTGCGCTGCATCACCCAATCCAAGCACCAAGGCCTCATCGCGCAAGGTCAGCAAGCAAGAGGGCTCTAAGCCAACAATGGCGATTTTCTTTTCTGCAAATGGCAAGAGCGCATTTACCAGTTCGCGGGCTTGCTCGCGTGCCATGTCAACCATGCCGTTGGCCAAATAAGTTCGGCCGCAGCACAAGTGCCTGGAGCCTGTCTCATTGCGCAAGCCCTCTTTGCTGGCCACATGCACGCTGTAACCGGCAGCCTTCAAGACACGCATGGCGGCAAAAGCATTCTCTGATTCAAAGTAGCCGTTGAAGGTGTCCACAAACATCACCACTGGCTTTGCAGCCTGCAACACATGCTCACGCGTGACGCCTTGCGTTTCTGCATTGAAGAAGTGATCAGAATGCCATGTTGGCCAACTGCGTTTGGCTGACAAGCCTGTGAATTTTTCGGCCACTTGCGCCAACCAGGGCAAGCTGTTGCGTAAATTCAAGAGGCTAGAAAATAGCGCAGCCAAATGGGCATACCGCGGCAGATGCGAAATTAAACGATCTTTCAGCGTAAAGCCATGCTTAGATTTGTATTGATGCGTGGTTTCAATTTTCATGCGCGCCATGTCGACACCCGTCGGGCAATCGCGCTTGCAACCTTTGCAGCCAACACACAGGTCCATGGCTTGCTGAACTTCTTCGCCGCTCAGCGCATCTTGGCCAAGCTGACCACTTAAGGCCAAACGCAACGTATTGGCCCTGCCGCGTGTGAGGTGCTGCTCATCGCGTGTCACTCTGTAGCTTGGACACATGGTGCCAGCGTCGAACTTGCGGCAAGTGCCATTGTTGTTGCACATCTCTACCGCTTTAGCAAAACCTTGTGCAGGGTCGCCACCGGTACCAGGTTCAGTTGTTTGCTCTGTCACAGGATCGTTTTGAACATTCCAAAGTTGCCAATCGAGCGCTGTTTGAATGGGTATCACTTGATACTGATTGCCAAACCGCATGATGGAGGTGTCGTCCATTTTGGGTGGATTGACAATGCGCTGCGGTGACAACAAGTTAAGCGGATCGAGGTGTTGCTTGATACTGGCAAAGGCTTGCGTAATTTGAGGACCAAACTGCCATTCAATCCATTCACCACGGCACAAGCCATCGCCATGCTCGCCGCTGTATGCGCCTTTGTATTTGCGCACCAGGGCACTGGCTTCTTCTGCAATTCGACGCATGCGCTTGGCGCCATCACGCCGCATGTCCAAGATGGGTCGAACATGCAAAGTGCCAACTGAAGCATGCGCATACCATGTGCCCTTGGTACCGTGGCGTTTGAAAACCTGAGTCAGCTCGTCGGTGTATTCGGCCAAGTGCGCCAATGGCACCGCACAATCTTCAATGAAGCTCACCGGTTTGCCATCGCCCTTCAGGCTCATCATGATGTTGAGCCCCGCTTTTCGCACTTCCCATAAGTTTTTCTGTGGCGCTTCGTCGACCATTTCAACCACGCTATTGGGCAAGCCCAAGTCACCCATCAGCTCAACCAACTGGCGCATATCAGGCAATAAACTGGCTTTGTCGGCGCCAGCAAATTCAACCAACAACACAGCTTCGGGCTGGCCAATCAGTGCGGTACGAATGGTGGGCGCAAATGCAGGATTTTGCAGAGACAAATCGATCATGGTGCGATCGACCAACTCCACAGCAGTTAGACGCCCCTGCCCCAGCTTCACGATGTGCTGCGCAGCATCCATGGCTTGATAAAAGCTAGGGAAATTCACAACGCCCAACACTTTAGCCCTGGGCAATTCGCTCAGCTGAAGTGTGAGCGATTGGGTCATGGCCAAGGTGCCTTCACTTCCCACTAGCAAATGCGCTAAGTTGACCGAGCCGTCGCCCGTGTAGGGCTTTTCATTCTGATTATGAAAGATGTCTAAGTTGTATCCCGCTACACGGCGCAATACTTTGGGCCAGTGGGCTTCAAGTTCTGGCTTTAATTGAAGCGCCAGCTTTTGTACAAATTCGCCAATGGCTTTGGCACGACCTGTACTTTGATCAAATGAACCCATTTGAATGGGCGTGCCATCACTGAGCCAGGCTTTGGCACCCAAGACGTTGTGTACCATGTTGCCGTAGGCAATAGAGCGGCTACCGCATGAGTTGTTACCCGCCATGCCGCCCAAAGTGGCTTGGGCACTGGTAGATACATCGACGGGAAACCACAAGCCATGCTTCTTTAATGAAGCATTCAAATGATCGAGCACGATACCGGGCTCTACTTCGACAGTGCGCTGATCAGGATCGACCTCCAGCACATTGCGGATGTATTTGGTGTGGTCAATGACCAAGCCTGCGCCAGTGGTTTGGCCACACTGACTGGTACCGCCGCCGCGCGGAACGATGGGCACCCCCAGATCGCGGCAGATGGCCATGGCAATGGGCACTTCCTGGGCAGACCTTGGTACAAACACACCCACAGGTTTGACTTGATAAATAGAGGCATCGGTGGCGTAGCGACCGCGGTCTGCAGCACCAAATAACACCTCACCCTGCGTTTCGGAACTTAAGCGAGAGGCCAGCTTGCCGGCAACTTCGTTGAAATTCTGAGATACACGCTCATACATGTTTGCAGCAGACTCAGTGGCTTCTTTGGGCAATGGGGCATTCATTTCAAACAGCTTTCAAGGGCAGCTTGTTGTTCAAGCTTTTTGGTTCTGATCAGAGGCTTGGTTGGCTGCAGCTTGCAGTTGCATCACGACGACGTCTCGTTTGTTGTTAAGGTGTTTCAACAAAACGTCTTGCAAAGCTTGTGCATCTTTTCTGTCGAGCGCATCAATCATTTGTTCATGCTCCTTAACAGCGCACTTCCATTTTTCTTCGTCCTGATTGGACTTGAAGCGCAAGGCTTGCAAGCGCGCATTCACTTGTTCATAGGTGGCTGTCAGAATTGGATTTTTGGCCGCAGCGTTAATGGCGCGATGAATGGCCGCATTGAGTCGGTAGTAATTGGACAGGTCGCGTCGGGTAAAGGCCGCCAGCATTTCAAAATGCAGGGCCTTAATTTCCGCCAACTCCTGATCTGTGACGCGCTCTGCCGCTAACCAACCGGACTGCGCCTCGAGGCATGCCATCACTTCGAAGGTATGCACAACGTCGTCGAGGCTGAGGCTTGCCGCAACGGCGCCCCGATTGGGCAGCAGCTCGACCAAGCCTTCAGCCGCCAAGGTTTTGATGGCTTCTCTTAATGGCGTTCGTGAGACGTTGAGGCCCTCACACAAGGCTCTTTCATTGAGCTTGGCGCCGGGTTGGATTTGGTTTTCCACCAACATTTGACGCAAGCGATGGGTCACTTGGCCGTGCAAAGCTGCACGCGGAATAGACAAGATTTCTGCACTCATGTTTGTATTTTGTATGCAAAATATTTGAAGGTCAATATGGCAAATATGAATGAAACTAGGTTGACAAATTATTTTTGTATGCAAAAAATACGCTTATACAAAGGAGTTTCTTTTTCATGATTTCGCTTGATTTCCACCCCGTAGGCCGTCACTTCTTGCAAATTCCTGGTCCCTCACCCGTGCCAGACAGAATCTTGCGCGCCATGAGCCTGCCCACCATTGACCACCGCGGCCCAGAATTTGGGGTCCTTGGCTCCAAGGTCTTGAAGGACATGCAGAAAATCTTTCAAACCCAACACCCTGTCATCATTTATCCAGCTTCGGGCACAGGTGCTTGGGAAGCTGCGTTGGTCAACACACTCTCAGCTGGTGATCACGTCTTGATGTTTGAAACAGGCCACTTTGCATCCTTGTGGAACAAGCTAGCAGTGCGCATGGGGCTCAAAGCAGAATTCATCGGCTTGCCAGGTGTTGAAGGATGGCGTCAGGGCGTAAAAGCCGACATGATTGAAGCGCGCCTCAAACAAGATGAAGGTCACAGCATCAAAGCGGTTTGCGTCGTACACAACGAAACTTCAACAGGTGTGACCAGTGACATTGCCGCTGTTCGCCGTGCCATTGACAATGCCAAGCATCCTGCTTTGCTGATGGTCGACACCATTTCGGGCTTGGCCTCTGCAGACTACCGTCACGACGAATGGGGCGTGGACGTCACGGTCAGTGGTTCTCAAAAAGGCTTGATGCTGCCGCCAGGCATCAGCTTCAACGCTATCTCTCCTAAGGCCATTGAATTCAGCAAAAAATCGACCTTGCCCAAATCATTCTGGGCATGGGATGAGATGCTGGAAATGAACAAAACAGGTTACTTCCCTTACACACCCAACACCAACCTCATGTATGGTTTGAGCGAAGCCTGCGACATGATTTTGGGGCAAGGTTTAGACGTTGTGTTTGCTCGCCACAAGCGCTGGTCCAAAGGTGCCGTTGCAGCCGTCAAAGCTTGGGGGCTTGAAGTGCAATGTGCCGACCCCGAACTCTATTCTCCTATTTTGACTGGCGTGATGACACCAGAAAACATTGACGCCGATGCCGTGCGCAAAGTCATCTACGAACGCTTCGATTGCTCATTGGGCACAGGCTTGGGCAAAGTAAAAGGCCGCATGTTCCGCATTGGCCACTTGGGCGACTGCAACGACCTCACCTTGATTGCAGCCTTGTCTGCTTGCGAAATGGGATTGAAACTCAGCGGCGTCAAATTAAATGGTTCAGGCGTGCAAGCCGCCATGGACTATTTTTCAGCCAACCCTATCCCAGCATTGATCAGGCCCTGATTGATTACAAGTCATCTTTATCACAACAACAGGAGACAGCATGAAACGCAGAACCCTCTTGCAAGCCACCGTGGCCTCTGCCGCAACACTGAGTGCGCCCATGATCAAAGCGCAAAGCTTGCCCAGTGGACCCATCCGAATTGTGGTGGGCTTTCCGCCAGGCGGTGGCACCGATGCACTGGCAAGGGTTCTGGCACAAAAACTCCAAGCCATGTGGGGCGTCAGCATCATCATTGACAACAAGGCAGGCGCTGCGGGTGTGATTGCGGCAGACTTTGTGGCCAAGCAGCCCAGCGATGGCAACACACTCCTGATGGCCCACATCAACAGCCACGCTTTGGCCACCAGTTTGCAGCCCAAGTTGGGCTACAACGTAGAACGTGATTTCACACCCATTGGCTTGGTGGGCGTCACGCCCAACTTGCTGATTTGCAACGAAAGCCAACCTGCGAAGACGGTGAAAGACTTGGTCAATCTTTGCAAACAAAATCCTGGCAAGATCAGTTTTG
>JACCDK010485999.1_pt1 | contig 14748 bp, 15 predicted proteins | sample 7445871 | NCBI WGS metagenome assembly JACCDK01 (sample SAMN15323436, study PRJNA562643) | freshwater metagenome | isolation source: river surface water | place: USA:Blue River Watershed | collected 2017-08-15 | reverse complement strand
GACATTGCTCCAACTGGCCAAGTTCTTTCAGGCATTACCAACCAAATTAAAAAATGAAGAATCCGCTAGACCAAGCCCCACTTGGGAAAAATTCATTAACGCCCAATCAATATAGTCCTGAGATTCTATTTCCGATTAGTCGGTCAATTAATCGTCAGCTTTTAGGCATTCAAGAAGATTCGCTTCCTTTTTTTGGCATTGATATTTGGAATGCCTACGAGCTTAGCTGGCTAAATAGCAAAGGAAAGCCCCAAATTGCGATTGCGAGCTTTATGGTTCCAGCGAATTCCCCGAATATCATTGAATCGAAATCTTGGAAGCTTTATTTAAATAGCCTTAATAATCACTCATTTGCTTCTGCAGATGAACTGGCTTCCGTCCTTAAACGGGATCTTTCCAAGGTTGCGGGTGCTTCTGTCAATGTGCAACTTCATTCACCCCATCATCAAAGCAGTCTAGGCATGCAAGAGTTAGAAGGTGAACTCTTAGATCGCTTAGATATTGAAATTAATCCAAATCAATTACCTGATGCATCGTTATTGAGTGTTGATTCAACTCTAGGCATGGTAGAGCAATGTTTAGTTAGCCATCTACTCAGATCTAATTGTCCTGTAACAGGTCAACCTGATTGGGCGAGCATTCAAATTAAATATGCTGGATTAAGCATCAATGAAGAAGGCTTATTGCGTTACTTGATTTCTCTCAGAGAGCATCAAGAATTTCATGAGCATTGTGTTGAAAAAATCTTCATGGACATCAAAGAAAAATGCCGCCCTAGCAAACTATCGGTTTATGCCCGATACACTCGCAGAGGCGGCATTGACATCAACCCATTTAGGGCTGATTACAACGCAGAGTGGCCTGATAACAAACGCCACTCACGACAGTAATCAAAAAGGAATATCGTCATCGATATCGCTTAAATTAGCACCACCACTTGGGGCATTTGATTTAGGTGCAGACATCGATGAACCTGCAGACATACCAGCATCTGAAGCGCCCGAAGCCTTACCGCCAAGCATTTGCATCGTTTCAGCAACGATTTCAGTTGAGTATTTTTCTTGGCCACTTTGATCAGTCCATTTGCGTGTACGCAAACGACCTTCAACGTAAACTTGAGAACCTTTTCTGAGATATTTCTCAGCCACTTCAGCGACTTTTCCAAAGAATGCAACACGATGCCACTCTGTGTTCTCACGCATCTCGCCGGACTGCTTATCGCGATAACGATCGGTAGTTGCAATTGAAATATTAGTTACTGCATCACCACTTGGTAGGCGACGAGTTTCTGGATCACGGCCAACATTACCCACAATAATTACTTTATTTACTGATGCCATTTTTATCTCCCGAAGAAAGTTTGTTGTACCGACATTTGAACCTTTATCTAAGCGATTACCTTCTGAGTCAAATCTTACTTTTCAGAGGCAACTCTCGCATAGATGAAGCAATTATAAGCCACGCAAAAATAAGACTTGCGCAGGCATAGAATACAGCTGACTCACCACCCAATTGCAATAACCAACCACCACCCAAACCGCCCAAAAATAATCCAATCGATTGAGTTGTGTTGTAAATACCCAGCGCCGTTCCTTTCGCGTGACTAGCCCACCTTGAAACCAGGGAGGGTTGCATCGCTTCAAGAATATTAAAGCCAATGAAATAAACCAAAACTCCAAAAGCCAAAGCGGTTAGACCATCCACACTGGCGATGACTAATTGAGCCAACATCATGGCCATGATCCCAAAAATAAATGCTGGTTTCATGCGCTGACGTTTTTCACTGATCATGATGATGGGGGCCATGCATGCAAATGAAATCAAAACTGCTGGTAAATAGAGTTGCCAGTGGGATGCCAAAGGTAAATCTGCTTTGACTAGCAATCTTGGCAAAGTCAAAAATAAAGCAATTTGAGCAGCATGAAGAATCAAAACACCGACATTTAACCTTAGTAGATCTTGATTGAAAAAAACTTCTGAAAATTTTGCCCTGAAAGGTGTTTCAGATTTTTCTTGTTGAGGAACAACAAATAAAGCCAACAAAATGGCGCCCACTCCAAGAACCGCCATTAAATAAAACATACCCGTTAGACCAACGCTTTGATGCAAGGGCGAAGCCAATACCAAAGAAATCGCAAAAGTTAGGGCAATGCTGCCTCCCACCATAGCCATGGCACGGGTTCGGGTCTCTTCCTTGGTTAAATCAGCTAACCAGGCTGTCACAGCTGCCGAAACAGCACCAGCCCCCTGAATCGCACGACCCACAGTGATCCACACCAAATCATCGTGACTACCAGCAATCAATGCACCCAAAACAAAGAGCAATAAACCCATCACCACGACTGGGCGACGGCCATAGCGATCCGACAACATTCCCAGGGGAATATGTAAGCAAGCCTGAACAAATCCATAGATTCCTAAGGCCAAGCCCACCAACAGAGCTTGATCCCCTCCTGAAAGGCCTTTGGCGTGCATGCTAAAGACTGGCAAGATGAGAAATAGCCCCAACATTCTGAGGGCAAAGATGCCGGCCAAAGCCAAAGATGCGCGAAGTTCTGATTTTTCCATAAAGAAGAGCTATATTAACTGGTTACGCAGAGAAAAATCATGGACAAGATAAAAATTAGGGGCGCACGTACCCACAACTTAAAAAGTGTCAACCTAGACATTCCAAGAGATCAATTGGTGGTCATCACTGGCTTGTCAGGTTCCGGGAAAAGCTCATTGGCATTTGACACGCTCTACGCTGAAGGCCAGCGCAGGTATGTTGAGTCTTTGTCTGCCTATGCCAGACAGTTTTTGCAATTAATGGAAAAACCTGATGTGGACTCCATTGAAGGTTTATCCCCTGCCATCTCTATTGAACAAAAAGCCACCAGCCACAATCCTCGATCAACCGTTGGTACTGTGACTGAAATCCATGACTATCTGCGCTTGTTATACGCCAGAGCCGGCACGCCTCATTGCCCAGAGCACCATTTGCCGCTAGAAGCACAAAGTGTCTCTCAGATGGTCGATGCTGTGATGTCTAAACCAGAAGATACTAAGCTAATGATTTTGGCTCCGGTGGTCAGTGAGCGCAAAGGTGAACACGTAGATCTATTCGAAGATTTACAAGCGCAAGGTTTTGTTCGTTTCCGAATTCGCTCAGGAGGTGGCACTGCCCAACATGCCCAAGCAAAAATCTACGAGGTAGACAACCTCCCTAAACTCAAGAAGAATGAAAAACATTCAATTGATGTAGTTGTTGATCGCATCAAAATCAAAGCAGATATCCAGCAACGCTTAGCTGAATCCTTTGAAACAGCCTTGCGATTGGCTGACGGTCGCGCCATTTCTTTAGAGATGGAGAGTGAAAAAGAACAAATTTTTTCGAGCAAATTTGCTTGTCCGATTTGCTCGTACTCTTTGCAAGAACTAGAACCTCGACTTTTTTCATTTAATAATCCAATGGGGGCTTGTCCTAGCTGTGATGGCTTGGGTCATATTAGCTTCTTTGATCCCAAGCGGGTGGTGGCTCATCCCGAATTATCTCTAGCTTCAGGGGCAATCAAAGGCTGGGACCGCCGCAACCAATTCTATTTCAGACTCTTACAGAATTTAGCCAAGTTCGCAAAATTTGATTTAGAAACACCTTTTGAAGACCTACCCACAGCAGCTCAAAATTTGATTCTTCACGGATCTAATCAACAGGACATTCCTTTTGAGTATCTCAATGAAAAAGGCAAAGTTGTCATTAGAGAACATGCTTTTGAAGGCATCGTGGCGAACTTCGAACGACGCTATAAAGAAACCGACTCTCCTACTGTGAGAGAGGAATTAGCCAAATATCAAAACAGCAAACCATGTCCAGCTTGCGATGGCACTCGCCTTAGAACGGAAGCTCGCAACGTCAAAGTGGGAGAAGGCCAACAAGCTCGAGCTATCTACGAGATTAGCAACCTACCATTGGGCAAAGCCCTTGATTACTTTCAAGCACTTGACTTGAAAGGTGCCAAAAAAGAAATTGCTGGAAAAATTATTTCTGAGATTAGTTCTCGCTTAAGTTTTTTAAATGATGTGGGTCTTGACTATCTTTCTTTAGACCGCAGTGCAGACACACTTTCGGGTGGCGAAGCACAACGAATCCGCTTAGCCTCTCAAATTGGTTCGGGCTTAACAGGTGTGATGTATGTTCTTGACGAACCATCCATTGGATTGCATCAGCGAGACAATGATCGCCTAATTGGCACCTTAAAACACCTGAGAGATTTGGGTAACTCAGTCTTAGTTGTTGAGCATGATGAAGATATGATCAGAGCCTCTGATCATGTGATTGATATTGGTCCTGGGGCAGGAGAACACGGCGGGAAAATTATTGCCGAAGGAACGCCTCAAGAAATTGAAAAACATTCCAGTTCTCTAACGGGTGCTTATTTGTCCGGTAAAGAATTTATTGCTGTTCCCAAAAATAGAACTCCCATGGGGGATAAAACTCTCAAAATTATTGGGGCCACAGGTAATAATTTGCAGAATGTGGATGTTGAAATTCCCTTGGGTCTTTTAACCTGTGTCACGGGTGTTTCTGGTTCTGGCAAATCAACCTTGATTAATGACACCTTGCATCATGCCGTTGCTCAACATTTGTATGGCTCTAGTGCCGAGCCAGCTCCTCATAAAGAAATTATCGGTCTTGAGCACTTTGATAAAGTCATCAACGTTGATCAATCCCCAATTGGCAGAACACCTCGATCAAACCCTGCTACTTATACGGGCTTATTTACTCCAATTCGCGAGCTTTTTGCAGGAGTTCCAGCAGCTCGTGAACGAGGCTATGAAGCCGGTCGATTTTCTTTCAACGTCAAAGGTGGCCGATGCGAAACTTGCGAAGGGGATGGCGTTCTCAAAGTAGAAATGCACTTTTTGCCTGATGTATATGTTCCATGTGATGTTTGTCACGGTAAACGTTACAACCGAGAAACTTTAGATATTCGCTACAAAGGCAAAAATATTCATGAAGTTTTATCCATGACCATTGAACAAGCGCATGAGTTTTTTGATGCTGTACCTACAGTCAAACGAAAATTAAAAACACTCTTAGATGTTGGTCTTGGTTATGTCAAATTGGGTCAAAGTGCCACTACTCTCTCGGGCGGGGAAGCGCAACGCGTCAAGTTATCACTTGAATTATCTAAAAGAGATACCGGTAGAACTCTTTACATCTTAGATGAGCCGACCACAGGACTGCATTTCCATGACATTCAATTACTTTTAAAAGTGATTCACACCCTTAAAAAGCATGGGAATACAATTGTCATCATCGAGCACAACCTCGATGTCATCAAAACTGCAGACTGGATTATTGATTTAGGCCCTGAAGGCGGTGGCGGCGGTGGCGAAATTTTGGCGGTTGGCACCCCAGAAATGATTGCGAAAGTGCCTAAAAGCTATACCGGCAAGTATTTAGCCCCTTTATTGAAACAAGCCTAGGACATATACTCCTGATATGACCAAACAAACAGCCGAAAAAAATCAGCGGGCCATTGATTTGGCAAGGGAAACCTTGGCCATTGAAGGTGAAGCAATCCTAACCCTTCAAAAAAATCTCACTCAAAAAAATGCTGAACAATTTGCTTTAGCCATTGAATTATTACTGGGCTGTAAAGGTCGTATTGTGGTTTCAGGCATTGGTAAGTCTGGGCATATTGGCAGAAAGATTGCTGCCACTTTTGCATCTACTGGCTCTCCTGCTTTTTTTGTTCATCCAGCAGAAGCCAGTCATGGTGATTTGGGTATGGTGACACATCAGGATGTTTTTGTGGCATTTTCAAATTCAGGCGAAACCAGTGAATTAACTGCAATTGTCCCAATCATTAAACGAACTGGCGCGAAACTCATTGCACTGACTGGCAATCCACAGTCTTCATTGGCCACCTTAGCCGATTCTCATATCAATGTTTCAGTTGAAAAAGAAGCTTGCCCTCTAAATCTTGCTCCCACAGCCAGCACCACGGCTGCACTTGCTATGGGTGATGCTTTGGCAGTTGCTCTATTAGATGCCAGAGGCTTTAAGCCTGAGGACTTTGCCCGTTCACACCCTGGTGGCAGTTTGGGGCGCAAATTACTCACACACGTTCGCGATGTGATGAGAAGTGGCCATGAAGCTCCGCAGACCAATCTGAAAGCCAGCATTACTGATGCTCTTCTAGAAATCACTGCTAAACGCATGGGCATGACAGTGATTACTGATGATGATCATAAAGTCGTTGGCATCTTTACTGACGGTGACTTAAGACGCCTCATTGAAAAAAACATTCAGTTCCAAAACACCACATTAGAAAAAGCCATGACGCCCAACCCTCGGACCATTTCTGCTGATTTATTAGCAGCAGAGGCTGTGGAAATGATGGAGCGTTATCGCATAAATCAATTAATTGTGGTGGATGAGCAGGAGCGCTTACTAGGCGCCCTCAATCTTCATGATCTTTTTGCCGCTCAGGTAATTTAATATGTCCAATGCATTTAGCCCGATGGTGAGTAACCCCAACACTCAATACCCACAAGCGCTCGACCGTGCTGCAAAAGTTAAATTATTGGTTTTAGATGTGGACGGTGTTTTAACAGACGGAAGTTTATTAATTGGACCAGAAGGAAAAGAAGCTCTAAAAGTATTTGATAGTCTGGATGGCCACGGTATCAAGCTTTTGCAATCCACTGGGGTCGCCGTTGCCATCATCACTGGACGCAACTCACCGATGGTTGAAGGAAGAGCTAGAGAGCTGGGTATCCAACATGTGCAAATGGGTGTGTCAGAGAAGTTCAAAGCATTGGAGTTATTGCTTCAAAAAACAGGCATCCCCATGAACGAATGCGCAGCAATGGGAGATGACTGGCCAGATTTATCCATTCTTCCCAAAGTCCAATTTTCTGCCTGCCCTGCTCAAGCTCATGAAGAAGTCAAAAAAAGAGTTCACTTTGTAACTCAAAAAAGAGGTGGCGCAGGCGCCGTTCGCGAGGTGTGCGATTTAATTTTGCTAGCACAAGACAATTATCAGCGTCTATTGCAAGAGTCTCTTTAGATCATGAATTTCATTGCGCTTGTTCTCAAGTTTTTGCCCATGTTCCTCATGGGATTATTAACCTTGGGAACTTATTGGATGGTGCAAATGAGCACGCCCAATCTAGACGCTGCCAAACAAAAACGTCATGTACCTGACTACACCATGGACAAAATTGTGGTGACCACTTTGGGCCCAGAGGGAAATACGAAATTTCGAGTCGTCGGTGAAAAGTTAATTCACTATGAAGACGACGCCAGCTCAGAAATTGATTGGCCCATTGCCCGGCGCTTTCATGAAACCAAGCCAGCGATTACTGTTAGATCAGATAAAGGCTTTATGGATGGAGACATGACGATTCTTCAATTAGTTGGCAATGCCACCCTCACTCGTCCAGCTCAATCAGCAACTGCAACCCAAGCAGGCACAGCAAGAATGTTCATGAGCTCAAGTAGATTTACTGTATTAATGAACGAAGACATCGTCAAAACAAATCAGCCGGTTAATTTAGAGCAAGGTTTATCTATCATGACATCTCAAGAAGGTGCCATTTTTGATAACGTGCATCAAAAGTTAACCATGATTGGCCAAGTCAAAGGGCGCATTGAGTCTGAATCAAAAGGTAAAAATTAGTGATTCGCTTATTTTTTCTGCGCTTTTCTTCGTTTATTTTTGTTGGTCTATTGATATTGCCAACTTTAGGTCTTGCAGAAAAAGCAGATAAAGATAAACCCATCGCCTTGAGCTCGGATAAAGCTCAATTTGATGACGTTAAACAAATTTATTACTTAGAAAAAAATGTCTTGTTAATTAAGGGCACTTTGATGATTCGAGGCGAAAAAGCTGAAGTAAAAATTGATCCAGAAGGCTACCAGTTTGCAACTATTCAAGCTCTACCAGGTCAATTGGCCAGCCTAAGACAAAAGAGAGACACTGGGCTAGCAAGCTTTGTTGAAGGTCACGCAGAATTAATTGAATACGATGCCAAAACAGAAACAGCGGTTTTGACGGGTCGAGCTAGAATGAATCAATTAGACGGCACAAAAGTTTCTGATCAAGTTCAGGGCGATAAAATTCATTATGATGGCAACACAGAAAAATACACGGCTGCCTCAAAGGCAACTGTCAAGACAACTTTATCTCCTAGACGAAAAGAACTTCCAGGAAATCTGAAACCATGAGCGCAAACCAGTCCACACTCTCTGCCTTTGGGCTTCAAAAAAAATATGGCTCGCGCACGGTCGTCAAAGATGTTGGCTTAGAAGTTAAAAGTGGTGAAGTGGTTGGTTTATTAGGTCCTAATGGCGCCGGCAAAACCACTTCTTTTTACATGATTGTGGGCTTAGTTCCTTTGGATGATGGCGATATCGTTTTAAATGGTCAAACCATCAGCCATTTACCGATTCATGAGCGCGCCAAGTTAGGTTTGTCTTACTTACCTCAAGAAGCTTCTGTTTTTAGAAAGCTCAATGTTGAAGAAAATATTCAAGCAGTTCTAGAACTACAAGAAGAAAATGGCAAGCCCTTGTCCAAAGAAGAAATTCAAAAACGTTTAGATTCTTTGTTGCAAGAACTTCAAATTTCTCACTTGCGCAGCAACCCCGCTATGTCACTCTCTGGTGGCGAGCGTCGCCGTGTAGAAATAGCAAGAGCCTTGGCCTCTCAACCGAAATTCATTTTGCTAGATGAGCCTTTTGCGGGTGTTGACCCAATTGCGGTTGGCGAAATCCAAAGAATTGTTCGTTTCTTAAAAGATCGACAAATTGGCGTATTAATTACCGACCACAATGTTCGAGAAACCTTGGGCATTTGTGACCACGCATACATCATCAGTGAGGGCAAAGTATTGGCTTCTGGACAGCCCTCTTCAATCATTGATAACGAAGCAGTGCGCAAAGTGTATTTAGGTGAAAATTTCCGGATGTAATTTATAAGCAAAAAACGTACCACCTTAAGTATTAACGGTCTAAAATGACCGTATCATGAAAGCAGCGCTGCACCTAAAGTTTTCCCAAAATCTTGCACTCACCCCGCAGCTGCAGCAATCCATCAAGCTTTTACAACTTTCCGCCCTTGAGCTTGAGCAAGAACTCATTTCGGCTGCTGAACAAAACCCACTTATTCAGTACGAGTCCGATAGGGATGAATCTCTAAAAGAGCCGATATACCAGTTATCTCATCGTGCCTCTAGTAAAACGTCCAACTCATTTAATGATGAGGATGATGATCGTCTAGCTGGCATTCAAATGCCCAAGACCTTGCTAGATCACCTTATTCAACAAATTCAATTGCTCAAGCTTAGTCCCGAGGAAAAATCTTTGGTGGGCTTTCTAGCAGGCAATCTGGATGAAAAAGGCTACTTAAACACCACCCTCTCTGAATTAGCCGATGAACTCAGCCAATACATGGACCCTGATGATGGCACCCCTGAGGAACAAATCAATCGTGCACTGATTCGTCTGCAACAACTTGAGCCTGCTGGAATTGGTGCGCAAGACTTGGCTGAATGCCTGCGCTTGCAACTTGAGAACATGCAGCCCCCAATCAGAAATAGTCGCGCCTGGAAACACGCTCACCGCATTTGCTCAGATTATTTGCCTGCAGTGGCCAGCAAAGATTGGTCTAAGCTAAAAAAACTTTTCAAGATCACTGATGAGGAACTGCAAGAGAGTATTCAATTAATTAAGGGGCTTCGCCACAATCCTGCCCAAGAATTTGATGTTGAGCCTGACTCAACCTTAATACCCGATGTCATTGTTAAGAAAATCAAAGGTCATTGGCAAGTCTTATTGAACCCTGAAGCCGCCCCGAAAATCAGTATTCATGAGGAATACGCTCGAGTCATCAAAGAAAATAAAGGCAAAGAGGGGATTGAGGGATTACACCAAAAACTACAAGAAGCTAGATGGTTGGTTAAAAATGTGCTACAAAGAAGTGAAACCATCTTAAAAGTTGCAAAAGCAATCGTGGAAAGACAGCAAAACTTCTTCAATCATGGGCCCATTTCAATGCGGCCTTTGGTGCTAAGGGAGATTGCAGACACGATTGGCATGCATGAATCTACAGTCTCTCGGGTAACCACCCAAAAATACATGGCCACTCCAGCGGGTTGCTTTGAATTTAAATATTTCTTTGGCAGTCAGGTCTCTACAGATACAGGTGGGACTGTCTCATCAACTGCCATTCGAACCCTGATCAAACAGGCCGTTGAAGAAGAAGATGGTCAAAAACCACTATCAGACACTCAAATCGTTGCGTTACTCAACGCAAAAGGTTTGATTGTTGCCAGAAGAACAATTGCTAAATACAGGGAATCTCTGCGCATCCCTGCTGTCCATTTGCGCAGAAAATAAAGGGAGCTAGCGATGAATTTAAAGATTACGAGTCATCATGTGGAAATTACTCCAGCCATGCGCTCACATTTGGAAGATAAGCTCATCAAAATTTCCAATCATTTTGACCAAGTTTTGAGTATTTCTGTGACTTTGTCTATTAATAATGAAAAAGAGAAAGAATTAAGAAATCACGCAGAAATCACGATCCATATGAAGGGCAAAGACCTATTTGCTGAAGCCCACCATGGAGACATGTACCACGCCATGGACTTAGTCATAGACAAACTAGACCGGCAAGTGATCAAGCACAAAGAAAAAGTTCAAGATCACCATCATCAAACCCTGAAAAACACTTGATTAAATGTGCCAAGGCAATCTTATAATGCACTGCACACATGAATGCCTTGGCTCAACTGATCACCCCCAACAATATCTCTTTAGATATTGATGTCCCTTCTCGGGATGAGCTTTTTACATACATCGCCAAACAGTTTGAAAAAAATCATGCCATCTCGGCAGATTTAGTCAAAACTTGCCTAGAAGAACGTGAAGCCCTTGGTTCAACTTCCCTAGGAAGTGGAATTGCTATTCCTCACGGTCGCGTAAAGCAACTGACCCAAGCTCATATAGGGTTTGTAAGGCTTAAAAATGGCATTGACTTTAAGTCGCCTGACCAGCAACCAGTTAAAGCGATTGTGATTATGTTGGTCCCTGAAGTCGCCACTCAACTGCATCTTGATATCCTGGCTCAGATTGCACAAATGCTTTCTGATGCAAAAGCAAAAAATTTCTTACTGACCGAGCCTAGCCCTGATAAGATTTATCAATTGCTAACCGCCTGGAATTAAAAATGACCCAGCCCCTCAATTTAGCGAGCGTTACTGCGCAATCTTTATTTGATGACAATTTTTCAGAATTAAAGTTAAGCTGGATTGCAGGTCTTGAGGGTGCGGATAAAAGCTTTAGCCCTGAAGCCGTTAAATTAGCCTCTTCCTCTTCAGACTTGGTGGGTCACCTCAATTTGATTCATCCAGATCGGATGCAAGTCTTTGGTGTTCCAGAAATCAATTATTACGAAAAACTGGATACAGACAGTCGTAAAAAAGAACTCGCTGGCTTAATCGCTCTTAAGCCACCCTGCTTAATTGTTGCAGATGGGTGCGAACCACACGATGATCTTGTTCTATATTGTCAAAGATCATCAACCCCTCTTTTCAAATCTCCAACCTCCGCAGCCGAAGTCATTGATCGACTGCGCCTCTATTTAACAAAAGTTGGTGCTCCACGTGTTTCCATGCATGGTGTCTTTATGGACATTTTAGGGATGGGAGTACTCATTACTGGCGACTCAGGCTTAGGTAAAAGCGAATTAGGTTTGGAGTTGATTTCTCGTGGTCACGGCTTGGTAGCAGATGATGCTGTTGATTTTGCTCGTTTAGGACCAGATTACATTGAAGGTCGTTGCCCCCCGATCTTAAGAGATCTTTTAGAAGTTCGTGGCTTGGGCTTATTAGATATTCGAACCATATTTGGTGAAACTGCTGTGCGCCGACGCATGAAACTTCGATTGATTGTGCAATTGGTGAAACGCAATGATGGAGAATTTGAGCGCTTACCAATTGATGGTCAATCGGTAGATGTTTTAGGTTTAGGCATTCGCAGCGTCAAGATTCAAGTGGCGGCAGGTCGAAACTTAGCGGTTTTAGTTGAGGCTGCTGTTCGCAATACGATTCTTCAATTACGTGGCATTGATACTCTGAAAGAGTTCATGGAGCGCCAACGTCAATTAATGGCCGCAGAAGAGAATCATAAAAATCAGAGTCGCCTAATTTAATATGCGCGTCTTCATCATCACAGGTATTTCAGGATCAGGCAAGTCAGTTGCATTGAATGCCTTAGAAGATGCAGGCTATGATTGTGTTGATAATCTTCCCGTAGACTTTATTCACGATTTGGTCGAATCTTTAGGTAAACAAGGTCGGGAAAAAGTTGCTGTTGCAATTGATGGAAGACGTGGACAGTCAATTCAAGAATTACCAAAAACAATTGAGCAACTAAAATCTAAATACGACGTTCGCGTACTTTTTCTGAACTCCAATACAGAAACATTGGTTCAGCGATTTTCAGAAACTCGCAGAAGACACCCTTTATCTAAGTCAGATGACAACCGAACGCCACAAGTGGCTTTGATTGATGCCATTGAAAAAGAGCGGGCACTTCTTTCTGAGTTAGCAGAAAGTGCTCACAATATTGACACCAGCCACATCAAAGCTCACACACTTAGGTCTTGGATCCAAGATTTATTAAAAGATGAGCGCCCAGGATTGACCATGCTGTTTGAATCCTTTGGTTTTAAGCATGGCGTTCCTCGAGATGCCGATCTCGTCTTTGATGTTCGCTGCCTTCCAAACCCCCACTATGAACCACAACTAAGGCCATTAACCGGTAACGACCCTGAAGTTGCCAACTTTCTTAGAGAGCATCCTGAAGTGCAAGCGATGGGAGAAGACATACGACGTTTCATTGAAACTTGGTTACCCAAGTATCAAGCTGACAAAAGAAGTTATCTAACCGTGGCAATTGGCTGCACTGGCGGACAACATCGCTCCGTCTATCTAGTCAATTGCTTATTTGATTACTTCAAAAAAAGAACTCAGATTTTTGAAGGCAGCGAACCTCACCTTCTCATTCGCCATCGAGAGTTAGAGTTAAGTTCCTCAAAAAATCAGTCATAGGTTTTGGCATCGCCAACTGATCTAATTCACTCAAATCAAACCACTGTTGTTGATTGATTGGTCGAGACTGCCTTTCCAAAATCACTTGCTTAGGCTGAATATTTAAGCGCTGATGAGTCAATAGATGTCGTATTGGGAGCAGCGCTTGATAGTTTTTTGGCTCAAATGATAGCTCTTCAGGAAAACACCACAATCCCTCCCAAATTCCTTGCTGACATCTTTTTTCTAAGAGTACTTTACGACGACAAATCAATACCCACCAGGTCAGATCTTTCTGAGTAACTTTTACTTTACGCACCTTCAAAGGAATGGCCTTCACCAAGTTTTTCTTTTTTGCCTGGCAATTCAATTCAAAGGGGCAGAATTTTTTGGGAACACTCATACATGCTGGCTGATTGGGCGTGCATGCAGTTGCACCAAAATCCATTAAACCTTGAGTGTATGCAACTAAATCTGATTCATTGTGAGGTAAAAGATTTTCGGCATGCGCCCACAAAAGCTTTACTTGAGAAGATTTGGCCAAGTCTTCTTGAATCCCCCAGATTCTTGCAAGCACTCTTTTCACATTGCCATCCAAAATGGCTGCGTGAACATCATAGGCAAAAACAGCAATTGCTGCTGCCGTTGATTTACCAATGCCCGGCAGAGATTCCAAAAGTTCGGGGTCTCTTGGGAAAACACCTTGATACTCTTTCACAATAACTTGCGCACAACGATGAAGGTTTCTAGCACGCGTGTAATATCCCATGCCACTCCACTCAGCAAGCACTTCATCAACAGAAGCTGCTGCCAAAGCTTGCACCGTAGGAAATCTTTTTAAGAATTGATCGTACCGATGAATCACAGTGGCGACTTGAGTTTGCTGCAACATAATTTCTGACAGCCATACTCGATACGCTGTTCTATTTTTTTGCCAAGGCAAATCATGGCGTCCATGCTTTTTTTGCCATTGAACTAATTTTTTAGAAAAGTCCTCAACCTTAAAAAATTTCATTACTTTTTTTGACAATCGGGACAAAAATAAGTGGAACGCTGGCCTTGGACAATTTGCTTGATCGGGGTTTTACAAGTCACGCAAGGCAATCCCGCCCGATCGTAAACCTTGGTTTGAAGCATGAAATGCCCAGGATCACCCTCGCTGTTCACAAAATCTTTGAGACTGCTACCACCCGCCTTAATTGCACGACTCAAGGTATCTTTAATTGAATGAGCCAACTTTTCAGCCTTTGGCTTTGATAATTTTCCAGCCGCCATTGCAGGATGAATGCCTGCCAAAAATAGACTTTCTGAGCAGTAAATATTGCCAACACCCACCACCGCTTGACCAGCTAGCAACCACTGCTTGATAGCCACTTGTCGACCTTTGGCATGTTGATATAAATGCTGCCCCGCCTTTTCTTTTGAAAAATCCTCAGAAAAGGGTTCAACGCCCAACTTGGCAATCAGTGGATGATTTTCAATTTCACCCTCTTCATCGCTCGCCCACAACACGGCTCCAAATTTCCTGGGGTCATGCAAACGCAAAATCTTTTTACCAAATTGAATTTCAATTCGATCATGTTTTTTGATTGGATCACTTGTATTTAATACCCTTAAAACCCCAGTCATTCCCAAATGAATAATCAAATAACCATCATTCAT
>JACCDK010860867.1_pt1 | contig 14756 bp, 11 predicted proteins | sample 7445871 | NCBI WGS metagenome assembly JACCDK01 (sample SAMN15323436, study PRJNA562643) | freshwater metagenome | isolation source: river surface water | place: USA:Blue River Watershed | collected 2017-08-15 | reverse complement strand
GGCCAGAGACTCGAGCGGTCCACGCTGGCGCTCAAACTCCGATCGCAATGCCGGTGGCAGCCCCGCCAATGGGTCTGGCGGGGGCGATGGCTCCACCGGTGCGGTGCTGCGTGTTGCAGTCGCCGATGGATCGGTCCGGGCCCACCGGGGCTCTGACGGCAAGCCCATGGGATCGCTGATCGTGCCGAAGGCCAGCATCTGCAACGGTTGCGGTACGGTCCAAGGCGATGGGGGCACAGCCTCAAGCACCAGGCTCATGCGGTGTGCAGAGGAACGCCCCGCCGAAAGCTGCAACTGCCGGATGCTCCAAGCCGGCCCTGTTTGCTCAAGCGCCGCCAGGTAAGCCAGCAAGGATCGATAACTGCCACGCACCTGCAAAGTCAGGGGGGCTGACCCGTCGTCGGGTGCCGATGCGGCGCGCGGCATCGGTCTGCCCTCAGAGGAGGCCGACTTGAGCCGCTCCAGATGCAGCCCCTGTTGAACAGCCAGCCGATGCGGCAACAGCGCATCAACAGGTGCACCGTTCGCCTCGGCCTGCGGCAGGTCGGCCAGTTCGGTCTCTAGGCGTTCGATCTCGCGTGCGCTGGCATCCAGGCGCGCGCGCGCCCTGTCGCGCTCACCGCGCAAGGATGCGCCGGCCCGCTCCAAGGCTTGCGTTTCTTCTTGCGCCGGTTGCCCCAGCCACACCAGGGGCAGGGCCGCCCCCACAAGCCCGGCCAAGATCACCATGAAGACCGCCAAACGAGGGCTCTGAACCGAAGCGCGCAGCACGGTCGCGCGACCACTCAAGCGCAGCACCAGCCCATCCGCTGCGATCATGGGACAAACGCCTGCGGGGTGGCCTGGGCCCCGAAGCGAATCACGAAACGGGTCGATCCGTCGGGCTCTGAGCCATGCGGGAGCTCATCGCCCACCCCACGACCGAGCTCCACCGAGGTCCACGGCCCCAGGTGCGGTAACTGGGCTGCAATGCGGCGCAACCACGGCTGCAACTGCGGAGGTGCGATCTGCCCGCCAAGCGTCAGGCCTTGCGCGTCCCACCGAAGCTGGGCAAGGCTTCCCGTCGGGTCGTCACTGCGCCCCAGGGCCTGCAAGGTTTGAGCAAGCTGCTGCCAATGCGCTTGATGCTGAAGATGTTGTTGCCATTGGGCCTGACTCTCTTGCAGGGCCTTGATCCGGGCATCCTGCTCGCGCTGGGCCGCTTGTAAGTCGGCCAGCTCAGACTGCACAGACGCTTGAGCCTGCCGCCGTTGTTGCTGATCGTTTTCGATCTGCCGGATCAGCCAGAAGCCGACCAGAAGACCTCCCAGGCCGGCATAGAGCAAAGCGCGCAAAAAAGGTGGATGACGCAGCGCCGACGCCTCGGGGGAACCCAGTCGCAAGTCCAGCAGCGTAACGCCAGAGCGTTTCATGTCCACCACCTCAAGCCCGCCAGACCCAGCACCGGCCAGCAGGCCGCGGTGAAATCACCCTGGCAGTCCAGCTTAGGGCTGGGCGTAATCGGATTGATCCCCGCCTGCTCGAGCCCGTCATAAACCCGGGCGGCCAGTTCACCCTCGCCCAAAACAAAAACGGCCGGGCTGCCCGCGGCATGCGCCAGGCAGCGCTCAAGCGGATCAGCGCACTGCTCCTGCGTTCGCCACGCCCACTGCCAGCGGCCCGCCCGCTCCTGCAAAGTCTGGACACAGAAAGTGCCCACCTGAAACAGGCAAGCACCCGGTGCCGGAGGAGCGAGCCACTGGTCCAGGGCACGCCAGCCAGCCTGATGGGCGTCTTCCAGGCAAAGCAACTGGCAATGGGCCGCCTCAGCCAGACCTTGCCAATCTTGGAGAACTTCGGCAGACGCCGACATCAGACGCCAGTGCGCTTGTGGGCCATCCAGCCGATGGGCCACCCAGGACGACTGCTCCCCAAAGGGTCCCTGCAAGGCCTGGGCTCGCAGCCAGGCGCGCCGCCGCCAAGGCCATACCTTTGACGGCGGCTCTAACACCTGGCAATGGCAAGCCTCAGGCGGCACGGTCATTGCCAAGCGCTGTACGCCCACCTGAGCGAGCCCCTGCGACACCGCCTCGGCGACAGCAGCGTAATCAGTGAGGCGCCCATCCTCAAGCCAGCCGGGCGCCATAGGCCACTGCGAAAGCTGCAAGCACCAGTGCCCGGCCTGCCGATCCAGCACCGCCCATCTCAGGTGCGAAGGGCTGATATCCAGGGCAGCCAAAGGCTGAGGATCAGCCGCCAACACCCCTCTGAGCAAGCCATCAACACGCATGGGACGCTGCCTCTAGAGCCTGAGTACCAAGTTTGGCTTGCACATTCGCAACGCCCGCCACGCAGGCTATCAAGCTCGGGGCTATACGCCGTTTAATTCCTGTTAATGACGATGCCCATCTGGGCACGGAGGAACCGGCCGGAACCCAGCGTTGATCCCGAGCCTGTCTCTTAAAATAAGTCCTGGCCACCGAACGGACGCTCCTGCGCCCACGCACTCATGTCCGCCTCAACGCCCCCCGCCGCTCCCGCCCCGGATCGCACAACGCCCAGACACTGGCTTGTGCGGCTGGGCCTGTGGGTGGTCGGCTTGGGCCTAGCGGCTGCAGCCGGCCTGGCCATGGTGGTAGCGGTCGCACTGGCCATGGCCTACCCGCAACTACCGGATGTCTCCGACCTGGCCGAGTACCGGCCCAAGTTGCCCTTGCGGATCTATTCGTCAGACCAGGTGCTGATCGGCGAATTCGGCGAAGAAAGACGCAGCTTCACGCCGATCCACGAAATCCCACAAGTGATGAAAGATGCGGTGCTGGCGATCGAAGATGCGCGCTTTTTCCAGCATGGGGGCATCGACTACCTGGGTGTGATCCGCGCCGGGCTGGCCAACGTGCGACAGCTCAAAAGCCAGGGCGCCTCCACCATCACCATGCAGGTGGCCCGCAACGTCTACCTGAGCGCTGAGAAGAGCTACATCCGCAAGATCTATGAGATCCTGCTGACTTTCAAGCTTGAGCACCTGTTGACCAAGAATCAAATTCTGGAGATCTACATGAATCAGATCTTCCTGGGCAACAGGGCTTATGGTTTTGCGGCGGCTTCAGAGACCTATTTCGGCAAACCGCTCAAGGACATCAGCGTGGCCGAGGCGGCCATGCTGGCCGGTCTGCCCAAAGCGCCCTCAGCCTTTAACCCCATCGCCAACCCCAAGCGCGCCCGTGTCCGACAGCTCTACATCATCGAGCGCATGGAAGAAAACGGCTTCATCACCGAAGCGCAGGCTGCAGCGGCCAAAAAGCAGGAGCTCAAGATCAGAAGCAGTTCCGACCCCAACCGGGTGCATGCCGAATTTATCGCCGAGATGGTTCGACAGATGGTTTTTGCACAGTACGGGCCGGAGACCTACACCCGCGGACTGAACGTCTACACCACGGTCAAGGCCAGCGATCAATCGGCCGCTTACCAGGCCCTGCGCAAAGGCATCATGGACTTTGAGCGCAGACAGGTCTATCGAGGACCCGAAAAATTCGTCACCCTGCCCAAAGACCCCAAAGATGCAGAAGACGCGATTGACGACACGCTGGGCGATCATCCTGACAACGGCGATCTGCTGGCAGCCGTTGTGCTCGAAGCCAGCCCCCAGAAAGTGTTGGCTACCCGCGCCAATGGCGAGACCGTCGAGATCACCGGTGAGGGGCTCAAGCCAGCGCAGTCGGGCCTGTCGGCGAACGCGCCACCCAACCTGTCTGTGCGACGCGGCGCAGTCATCCGCCTGATGAAGGGTCCGGGCGACAAGTGGACCATCACCCAACTGCCCGAAGTCGAGGGGGCGCTGGTGGCCATGGACCCTCGCGATGGATCGATCCGTGCGCTGGTCGGCGGCTTTGACTTCGTCAAGAACAAGTTCAACCACGTCACCCAGGCCTGGCGCCAGCCGGGTTCGAGCTTCAAGCCCTTCATCTATTCGGCCAGCCTTGAGAAAGGCTTGACACCAGCCACGATGATTAACGATAGCCCCTTGTTTTTTGACGCCAGCATCACAGGAGGGCAACCCTGGGAGCCCAAAAACTACGACGGTCAGTTCGATGGGCCGATGAGCATGCGCACCGCACTCAAGCGATCCAAAAACATGGTTTCGATCCGTATCCTGCAAAGCGTGGGTGCTCAAAATGCGCAGGACTGGGTCACACGCTTCGGGTTTGACGCTGACAAACACCCGCCTTACCTGACCATGGCTCTGGGCGCCGGTTCGGTCACGCCCATGCAAATGGTGTCGGGCTATGCGGTTTTTGCCAACGGCGGACTTCGAGTCAATCCCTATCTGATCACCCGAATCACCGACCAGCAAGGCCGCCTGCTGGTACAACCGCCGCACCCCAGTCCCGAGGACACGCAACGGGTGATCGAGCCACGCAATGCCTTCGTGATGTCCAGCCTTCTGCAGGAAGTTACCCGCTCGGGTACTGCCGCACGCGCCCAGGCACAACTCAAGCGCCCGGACCTCTACGGCAAGACGGGCACCACCAATGATGCCATCGACACCTGGTTCATCGGCTACCAGCCCACGGTCGTTGCGGGCGTCTGGATGGGCTATGACAAACCACGCAAGCTCGGCGACCGAGAAACCGGGGGTGGCTTGAGCCTGCCGATCTGGATCAGCTACATGGAACATGCTCTCAAGGCGGAGCCCATTCAAGAGGTACCCGTGCCGCCGGGCGTGGTCAATGCCGGTGGCGAGTGGTTCTATGAAGAATTCGCCCGCGGCAATGGAGTGAGCAGTCTTGGGATCGATGGCCGCAGCGGCGGCGTGCAATCGCCACCGCCCTCCGATGAGCGGCGCAACATTCTCAATCTGTTCCGGCAGTAGTTTGGCCGCTCCGCCTCAGGCTTCAAACCGGATTGGCAGGCCGCTGTGCTCACTGGCACAACGGCTGAGGGTTTCAAAAAACTCACTGCCGTCCTTGGTGTCCGTCCAGCGGCCTTCCTTGAGCTTGTAATGGAAGCCGCCAGCGCGAGCGGCCATCCAGACTTCATGCAGGGGCTTTTGCAAGTTGATGATGATCTGGCTGCGGTCGGCAAAAGTGAGGGTCACCATGCCGCCAGTACGCTGGTTGTCGATATCGGCGTCACTATGATCATTGATGCGGTCGCAGCCGACCTCAACCGCCTTGAGCAACGCCTCTGCCTGATCCATGAACTGAAGGTCGGTCATTACAATTGCCCGATGATGAGTATTAGGAACGAGAGGCAAATTCTAGGGGCGGTACGGTGGCCCTTGGCCCTGAGTTTGGCGATAGGCCTGAGCGCTTGTGGTCAAAAGGGTCCCCTGTACCTGCCGCCACCTGAAGCGCCAGCACCGGCCGCTGCGCCGGCAGCCCCCAAAGACGCCAGCCAAGGCGCCGGCAAATCGTCCCCCTCCAAATAATGAACGCTCCTGACACAGCCAGGCCGCTACCCGGCCACCCTTTTGTGCACAGGCGTGATGGGCGTCTGTGGGTTGAAGACGTGGACCTGTCTGAGCTGGCTCATCGACATGGCACGCCACTGTTCGTCTACTCCAAGGCGGCCATGCTGTCGGCCTTGGCCGCCTATCGGCGCGGGTTCGCCGGACGCTCTGCAAAGGTCTGCTACGCGGTCAAGGCCAATGCCTCGCTGGGCGTGCTGCAGGTGTTCGCTCAGGCCGGCTGCGGCTTTGACATCGTCTCGGCCGGAGAGCTGCAGCGTGTGCTGGCCGCCGGTGGCAAGGCCGAGCAAGTCATCTTCTCGGGCGTGGGCAAGACCGCTGAGGAAATGGCCTTCGCCCTGCAAGCGGGCATCGCCTGCTTCAACGTCGAGAGCGAGGCCGAGTTGCACCAGCTCTCCGGAGTTGCCACCCGCCTCGGCCGGCGTGCCGCCGTCAGCGTGCGGGTCAATCCGGACGTGGACGCGCAAACCCACCCTTACATCTCCACCGGCCTGAAGGGCAATAAGTTTGGTGTGGCGCACGAGCAGGCTGTTCGCATCTACCAGCTCGCGGCCAATCTGCCCGGACTGCAGGTGGTCGGTATCGATTGCCACATCGGCTCGCAGATCACGCAGGCTTCTCCCTACCTGGACGCCATGGATCGGGTTCTAGATTTGGTCGATGCCATCGAGAAATCAGGCATCCCTATTCACCACATTGACTTCGGCGGTGGCCTGGGGATCGACTACAACGGCGACCAGCCGCCGGCTGCCGATGCCTTGTGGCAACAACTGCTTGAGCGACTCGATGCCCGCGGCTATGGTCAGCGCCATCTGATGATCGAGCCGGGCCGATCCCTGGTTGGCAACGCAGGCGTCTGCCTGACCGAGGTGGTCTTTATCAAGCCCGGCGAACAAAAGAATTTCTGCATCGTCGATGCAGCCATGAATGATCTGCCGCGTCCGGCCATGTACGAGGCATTTCACCAGATCGTACCGGTGGCCGCGCGAGACGGTGATGCGGCGGTCTACGACGTGGTCGGCCCGGTTTGCGAGAGCGGCTACTGGCTCGGACGGGACAGGACGCTTTGCGTTCAGGCTGGCGATCTGCTGGCGGTTTTGTCGGCGGGCGCTTACTGCATGAGCATGGCCAGCAACTACAACAGCCGCGGGCGCGCGGCAGAAGTTTTAGTGGACGGTACTGCGGTCCACCTGATCCGCGAGCGCGAGAGCATCACCGATCAGATGCGCACTGAACGACTGGTCTGAAAACGTCGCCACAGGCGCCATGCGAGCAGCGCGCCTACCACTGCGGTGTAAATCAGTACATCCGAAAAGTCGCTCTTGCCGGCGCGCATCCAGAAAAAGTGCAGCAGCACAGTCAAGCTGGCTAAATACACAAGCCTGTGCAGCCGCTGCCAGCGGGCCGCCCCCAGGCGTCGCACCGCCGCATTGAAGGAGGTGGCCGCCAAGGGCAGCAGCAACAAAAAGCTGAGCGTGCCCACCAAGATGAACGGCCGCTTCGCGATATCCACCAGGATGCCGGGCAGGTTCAAGCCCATGTCAAAGACCGCGTAACAAAGCAAATGCACGCTGGCATAGAAAAACGCCAGCAAGCCGATCATGCGGCGCCAGCGCGCCAGCGCCGGCCAAGAAAAAATCACCCGCACTGGCGTTACCGCCAGGGTCAGGCAAATCAGGCGCAAGGCCCACTCCCCGGTAGAGCGGATCAAGGCTTCCTGCGGATTGGGACCCAGACCGTCGGTGGCCGCCAAGGTGAACAAGCGCACCAAGGGCAGCAACAACACGCACAAAGCCAGACGCCTGAAAGCCGGCTTGAGCAAGAGTTCATTCACCGCGGTCCCCGCCCTAGGGCCGATCAGTAAAACTTTCTCAGGTCCATGCCGGCGTACATGGAGGCAACCTGCGATTCGTAGCCGTTGAACATCAGCGTCTTGCGCTTCTTGGCAAACAGACCATCTTCACCGATGCGCCGCTCGGTGGCCTGACTCCAGCGCGGATGGTCCACATTCGGGTTCACGTTAGAGAAGAAACCGTACTCTTGCGGGGCCGACTTGACCCACGAAGTGCGTGGCTGCTGCTCGGTCAGCCTGATCTTGACCAGGCTCTTGCCGCTTTTGAATCCGTATTTCCAGGGCACCACCAAGCGCACCGGCGCGCCGTTTTGCTTGGGCAAGACCTCACCGTACATGCCAAAGGACAGCATGGTCAGCGGATGCATCGCCTCATCGAGCCGCAAGGCTTCCATGTAGGGCCAATCAATCACGCTAGAACTGAGGTTGGGCATGGTCTTGTTGTCAGCGGCAGTGATGAACTCGACAAACCGAGCGCTACCCAAGGGCTCAACCCGCCGCAGCAGCTCAGACAGCGAGTAGCCCACCCAGGGAATGACCATCGACCAGCCCTCGACGCAGCGCAAGCGGTAGATACGCTCTTCCTGCGCGCTGAGTTTGAGCAAGTCCTCCCGGGCAAAGGTGCGCGGCTGCTTGACCAGGCCCTCCACACTCACGCTCCAAGGGCTGGTTTCGAAACGGCCGCTGTGCTTGGCCGGATCGGACTTGTCAGTACCAAACTCGTAGAAGTTGTTGTAGGTGCTCGCATCCTGGTAGCTGGTGAGCTTGTCCATGGTCATCGAACCAGGGACCTTGGAGGGCACGTTCGGCAGCGCGGGCAGCTTGCCCGGACGCGGTGTCTGCATTTGCGCCCTTGCATCGCGCGCGGCCCAGGCGGCCAGCACGGCGCCAGCGGCACCAGCGGCCACCTGGCGCATCCAGTCACGACGGCCTTGATAGATATGCAGCGGGGTGATTTCACTGCCCGCCCTGTGGTTCCAATCGCTATCGTCGCTGCGGATCAACATCAGGAGTCTCCCTTGGGAACAGGCCGACATTAGACCGCCAAAGCAATACCCGAGCGGGCTTTGCGACTGAGCGCCTGCCCCGGACCTTGGCAGGCAGGAGCACTTCACCTGCCGCCTGCCTACTCTCTTTGCTTTACGGCCTCAGACTCATCTGGGCCGGCGGGCGAGCCGGTACAGGCAGCGATGCACCCTCAGAGTTCGCCGTAGCTGTGCAAGCCCGAGAGGAACATGTTGACCCCCAGGAAGGCAAAGGTGGTCACCCCCAAACCGGCCAAAGCCCACCAGGCCGAAACGGTGCCACGCAAGCCCTTCATCAGTCGCATGTGCAACCAGGCGGCATAGTTGAGCCAGACAATCAAGGCCCAAGTTTCTTTGGGATCCCAGCTCCAGTACCCGCCCCAGGCTTCAGCAGCCCAAAGCGCGCCCAGTACCGTGGCGATGGTGAAGAAGGCAAAACCTACCGCGATGGATTTGTACATGACATCGTCCATCACCTCGTAGCTCGGCAGTCGATCAGCGATCGGCTTTCGGGCCAGCACCATCACGCTAGCGATCAGGCCCGAGACCGCCAGATAGCCCACCCAATACATGCCACCGGCTTCGTAGGATGATTTGCGAAACACCAGCGGTACCAGACACAGCACAATGCCCAGCAACCAAAGCGGGGCCAACTTGTGCCAGCGAGTCTGATCGGCCTGCTGCTTGATGAGGTAGCCCAGCGAGACCATGGCAGCCAGGGCAAACATGCCGTAACCCACAAAGTTGGCCGGCACATGCACCTTCATCCACCAGCTCTTGAGGGCAGGCACCAGGGGCTGAATTTCATGCGCCTCACGCACCAGCGTGTACCAGAGCAGAAAACCAACCGCTGCGCTGATGACGAGCATGACCATCGCCCCCAAGCTGCGGGTGCGGTACTGATCCTCGAAATAGAGATAGAACAAAGTCGTCATCCAGCAAAAAAGGACGAAGACCTCATAGAGATTGCTGACCGGTATGTGGCCGATATCAGGCCCCATCTGATGGCCCTCGTACCAGCGCACCATGGTGCCAATCAGCGCCATGGTGACTGCCGCCCAGGCCAGGCGCGAGCCCAACAGCTCAAGACTGCCCCCCTGACCGCGAATGAAGATGGGCAACCAGTAGAACACCGTGCTCATGAAGAACAGCACCGACATCCACAAGATGGCCGATTGACTGGACAGGAAATACTTGAGCCAGAACACCTGCTCGGCACGGGCCAGATCGCCTTGGTAAGAGGCAATTGCCAGCAGCGAAGCAGCCGCCACACCCACCATCAAAACCTGCAAGGGCCGCCAGAACCATCCCAACCAGATCACGCTGGGAATGGTGCCAACCAAGATGGCCTTTTCGTACCCATCCATCGCATGCTGGTACTTGATCAGCGCAAACACACCACCGACCAAAACCAGCAGCGCAAACACCCATTCCAAAGGCGATCGCCTGGAGAAATACCCTTCTTGCAGAACGATCCCACCCCGACCCAGCGTGCTGCTCATGCGGCCCCCTGAAAAAGACGTTGCTTCAAGCTTTCGAATTCTTTGCCTTCATCGAGCGACTTGCGGTTGCTCGACATGGCCATGCAAGCCTGCGACTGACCCGCCGCCTGGGCAGGACTGAGCCAGATCCAGAGTCGACGCTCACGCACATAGAGCATGGCAAAGATTCCGATAATCAGCAAGAGGCAGCCAAGATAGACGATGTTGCGCCCCGGCGCCCTCGCCACCTGGAAGACGCTGGCCTGTACCTGCTCAAAATCCTTGAGCTCAAAAGCCATAGGCGCCGGGTAGAGGTAAGCGTCTGACAAGCTGAGCACAGCCTGCGCCATGAAATTTTGGGTCAGTGGCCCCAAAGGCAAGGCCGGCAAGCCCGCAGCCTGTCGGCTCATCTGGACCAGTTCGAAGAGCACACCATTGAGGATTCGGATCAGCACTTCGCTGGCCTTCTCGCGCTCCGCCTGAGGCACATTGGCCTCCATGAAATCAGAGATCGCCTGCAGTCCAGCGGTACGCTGCCCGGCTTGGGGTGAGTCCTGCTCGGCTCGATCGCCTGCGAACAACTGCAGGGCTCGCGAGGCCGAAGCGGTCAGTTGCTCGATCATGTCGGTGCGCTGGGCCGGGATGGCCTGGCGCACGTAACGTCGAACTGCCTCCTGGCGCAGCGCCGGGTCCTGCAACGCTGCCCGAACGCGCAGGAAGGTGAGCTTACTGCCCTCAGGATCGGCCGGTATGCGCAGATACTGAAACTGATCGGCCGGCGTCTCACGCATGCCCAGCAAGAAGATGGGCACAGAGTCCGGGTCGTCGTCGAGCCGGATTGGCAGCATGTAATTGTTGTATTCGCGCGCCTGACCGGCCGCATCACGCAATTTGTAACTCACGCTGGGGCCGACATTGCGCAGGTCCTTTCGAGAGGTGGTCTTGTTGGCCGCGCCCATTCGCTGATCAAGGGCATGGGCCAGACGGGACTCGCCCTCCTGCCGCGGGTCTCTGGTCGTATTGCCCAGGTTCTCGACGTTGATCACCCGCAAGCCTGAAAACTCAAGCGTCATCTGTTCGCGGCCATTGGACAGGGGCGTAGACCCACCGATCGCCCCAGCAACCTCGAAAGGCTCGACGCCGGGGGCCATCGGCACCGCGCGCAGCGTCACCCGCGAGCCGCCGTCGTCGAATCCGGACTGAAAAATATCAATGCCGCGGTGACGGACCGGATGGTTGACCTCAACTCGGTGGGGGATCGCCTGGCCAGTTTCCTTGTCGTGGATGATGATCTCGCTGGCAAACAACTTGGGCATGCCCGTTGAGTAGTACTCCACAATAAACTTGCGCAGCTCGATCGAAAACGGCAGATCCTGCAACAGCACGCCACCGGGCTGGCTCAGCAAGGCGGTGCTGGAATGGGTGCCCTCGCCGACCAGAATGTTGCCGCGGAAGGTGGGGTTGGACGCGCTCAGGCGGTGGCGATCAGGCACGTCGGCGATCATGCCGGCCCCACTGAAAACAGCCTTGTCGCCCCACCACATCTGCAATCGCACCATCAGGTCGCCATCAAGCAGCCCGCCGATGCAGACCAGCACGATCGCACTGTGCGCGGCGATGTAGCCCAATTTATTGGCCGCCCCTTTGCGCGCTGCCACCATCAAGCCCTGCTCTCGCGGCTGCACCTTGACGCGCCAGCCACCCTGAGCCAGGGCTTGGCTGAGCACCTGCGCCGCATCCTGAGGCGGCATGGCCATAGTGGCATCGGTCCGGTGGGCAAACGCACGCAAGCTCTGCTCACGCAGGCCCTCCTTGAGGGTCTTCAGATCGGCCAGGATCTTGGGCGTGTTGCGCGCAATACAAAGGCTGGTGCTGATCACCAAAAAGGCCAGGATCAGCAGGAACCACCAAGCGCTGTAGACGGTAAAGAGGTTGAGCTGGCCAAACAGTTGCGCCCAGAAAGGCCCGAACTGGTTTACGTAGTTGACGGTTGGCTCTGCCTGCTTGATCACGGTACCGATCACCGAGGCGATACAGATCACCGTCAGTAGCGAAATCGCAAAGCGCATCGACGAGAGCAGCTCAAGCAAGCCGCGGCCGGCTCCGGACGAGGAGAGAGAGCCTGAATCGAGGTCGTTGGCGCTCATGGAAGGGCGTGGCGGATCAGGGACGTCAAAAGGTAAAACCGGTTCTTGCGGCCAAGAAAAAAGCGGGCCTTTCGACTCGAAAGACCCGCCCTTTTGTCATGCATGTTCTCAGGCGAGGCACACCCGGTTGGACCGGACTGCGCGAACTGTAACTGTCTCAGGTCGGTCTTGGCCACCCCGCGGGGCAAAGACCTTGAGACCAAGGGGTTGGCGAATAGGGTCCTTAGCGCAGGCCAGCCACATAGTCGGCCAAGGCCTTGATCTCGCGGTCGTTGAGCTTGGCTGCGACCTGACTCATCTGCAAACTGTTACCCCGGGCACCGTCCCGATAAGCGGTCAATTGGGCGGCGGTGTAGTCGGCATGCTGGCCGGCCAGACGGGGGTACTGGGCCGGATTGCCGGCGCCAGACGGGTTGTGGCAACCGGCACAGGCTGCAATCTGGCGGTCGGCAATGCCGCCACGGTAGATGCGCTCACCCAAGGCCACCAATTCCTTGTCCTTGGCAAAACCGGGCTTGATCTTCTTGGTGGCCAGCCAGAACGAAATGTTGCGCATGTCCTCGTCGGACAGGCCGGCGGCCAAGCCCTGCATGATCGCGTTCTTGCGAACACCCGCCTTGAACTCCTTGAGCTGCTTGACCAGATACTCAGGGTGCTGTTGTGCCAACTTGGGATTGACGGGCGAACCGGAATTGCCATCGACACCATGGCAGGCTGCGCACTGAGCGGCGTACTTGGCTTCGCCCGCCACCAGATCCGGCTTGGCGGGCGCTTTGGCACCGCTGCCTTGTGCATGGGTCAGGGGGGAGAGACCGGCCAACAAGGCAGCCAGGATGAGAGAGGCGGGCAGCTTCATAAGACGCTTGGGCTTGGATAGGGACCGAAACAGGACCGAGTCAAACGGCACGCCGCGTGACTCAAACGCCTGATTTTACAATGGCCGTACAACCTGCCCGCCGGCGCCTGACGACATGCCCGGTCTGACCGGGCGGCCGCATCCCGGGCACCCTGCCTGGCGCACCTGACCGGACCCATCATGACAGCCCCTTCAGCCGGAACCATCGATGCCAAATTGGCCCTGGGCTGGCTACACACCGCACGGTTCCTGACCACTGCGCCGCAGCTCGAACATCTGCCCGATCTGCAAGTGCCCGAGGTCGCCTTCGTGGGCCGATCCAATGCCGGCAAATCCACCTGCATCAACACCCTGACGCAGCAAAACCGCCTGGCGTTTGCCTCCAAGACGCCCGGACGCACACAGAGCATCAACCTGTTTGCCCTGGGCAAGCAAGGTCTGACCGATGCCGTGCTGGCCGACCTGCCAGGCTATGGCTACGCCGCTGTTCCCAGGCAGGCCAAGCTGCGCTGGCAGCAGGTGATGGCCCACTACCTGATGACCCGGTCAAACCTGCGCGCCGTGGTTCTCCTGTGCGATCCGCGGCACGGCCTGACCGAGCTTGACGAAATCCTGCTTGACGTCATACGGCCCCGCATCAGCCAGGGACTGCGCCTGCTGGTGCTGCTGACCAAAGCCGATAAGCTGACCCGCAGTCAGGCCGACAAAGCCCTGTCCATCGCCCGATTGCAGACGGGCGGCGGACAGGCCCAACTGTTCTCGGCCCTCAAGCGGCAAGGGGTGGACGAGGCCGCACAAGTGCTGTGGCACTGGACCCACGATGCGGCGCCGGGGTCAGCGCTGGCTGAGGCGCCGGCCCATTGAATCCGACGGGTGCGCTCACCAACCCAGCTGATCTGGGGCCTGCGCGACCGAGCGCTGCTGCCGGGTCTGCTCGATGGGCTCGATCAGGGGGCATCCGATCTGCGCGTACACCGCATCGAGGACGCCACCCGCTGGGTGGTGCATGAACGGCCCCGAGCGCTGATGGATCTGGTTGAAAAATTTCTGCGGTAGCCGATCAATACACCGGGGGATGACCGGGCGGGCGGCTCTTAAAGCGCCGGTGAACCCAGTAGTACTGCGCCGGCATACGCTCCACCAAAGATTCAAGCAAGCGATTGCCACGGGCGGTGTCGTCCAGCAAGTCTCCGCCGGGATAGTTGTCCCAGGCCGGCAGGATCTCAATGTCATAGCCCTGGGCCGTCATGCGGGGCACCACGGCAATCACCTTGGCCTTGCCAAGTCGGGCAAAACGAGCCACCGACGGCACCGTGGCGGCCGGCACGCCGAAGAAGGGTACGAACACCGAACCGTCCGGTCCGAAGTCCATGTCTGGCAGCAAGTAAAGCACCTGCCCGCTGCGCAGGCCAGCCACGTTGGCCTTAACCCCATCGGTACGCTGGAACAACTGAACCCGCCCCCAGCGCAGCCGCCCCGCCTTGATCCATGCATCGACCCTCGGGTTGGCCTGCGGGGTGTAGATGGACGTGAATTCGCGCGCAATGTTCATGTTGATCGCGGTGGCCGCCGCATCCAAACCATAGAAGTGCGGGCAAAACACAAGGGTCGGCGCCAGCCCGTCAAATTCATGCAGCGCCCCGTGCAGATGCAGCCGGCGACGCAGCACCCCTTGTGGCGCATGCCAAAGCCAACCCCGATCCAGCCATGACTGCGCCAGGTACACAAAACTGCGACAGGCTAGCGCCCGACGCCGGGCCAGGGACCAATCTGGAAAACACAAACCGAGATTGACCATCACGATGCGCCGACGCGAGGCCACCAACGCATACAGCAACACGCCCATGACTGCGCCGAGGGCACGCAAAGCCGGCAAGGGCAAACGCGCCAAGGTCCGCATGGTCGCCAGCCCTAGACGCGTCCAGACGACAGCGATGGTGCTCATG
>JACCDK011928887.1_pt1 | contig 14759 bp, 14 predicted proteins | sample 7445871 | NCBI WGS metagenome assembly JACCDK01 (sample SAMN15323436, study PRJNA562643) | freshwater metagenome | isolation source: river surface water | place: USA:Blue River Watershed | collected 2017-08-15 | reverse complement strand
ACATTAAATCTTTTATCGTTAAATACTATTGTCTTTTGTTTGTTCTCATCATTATACTCACCATCGTATGCCATCTTATAAAAAAAGATAGAATCATCTTCCATTACATAATGTCCGTTAGCAAACATAGGTGGAATTAAGACTTGTGTTGCGGTTTCCGGCGAAATTATAAAAGATTCCCATTTACCATAGGTTGGGGATTTAGGACGAACATCCATAACTACCAAATATATCTTTCCTTGTAAACAACTTACCAATTTCCAAGTCTTCTCATCGTAATGCATTCCTCTCAATACCCCAATCTTTGATTTTGAGTATCTATCATGTTTAAATTGTAACCCATTATTGCGTTCAGCGGCGGGCAACAATCTATCATAATAATCTGCATGATAAGTTGTAGAGATTGAACCACGATATTCGTAATATGTGGATGGTTGTACGATTTTAACCTCTGGTAAAACCGAACCATTATAATAGTGGAAATCATTCCAACTTCTTTCTTTGTAAAATATACTACGTCCTTGTGCCATAACCTAATGGAAATCCATTCCTATATTTTGATGATAAATCTTGTATTAAAATTGTATAAGTTTTGATAAGTTCTTCAATACCATCTTCCAAACTCCATTCGGGTTTCCAACCGGTATCTTCTATTTTTTTATTTGAAACTACATAATCTCTTTTATCGGGGTCTTCATAAAAATCTGAATATGTAATTGCAAAGTTTGGTACAAATTCTTTAATCTTCTCTACCAATTGTTGTTTTGTTAAATTAGCGTTTGAAAGACCTACGTTAAATACTTCACCACTAAAATTATCATAATTATTTATCATATATTCAAATGTTTTAGCAACATCTCTAATATGAATGTAATTACGAGTAAAATTTTTCTCAAAAATAGTAATGTATTTATCAGTTAATGCTTTGTAAACAAATTCGTTTACTAATAAATCCATCCTCATTCTCGGAGATGAACCAAAGACGGTAGCAAGTCTTATTGAAATACCACCAATAGCAAGAACCTCTCTTTCTGCTTTAACTTTGGTCACTCCATAGTGGGAAATCGGGTTGAGTGGACTTTCTTCGGTACACTCACCATTCTCTCCTATCCCATATCCACTATTTGTATTTGGATAAATAACTTTTGTTCTTGTATTTTTTGCTAATTCACAAACCTTTCTAACGTGTTCGTAATTTACTGCAGTTGCCAAGTCTTTATCTCTATCACACGCAGGAAATCCTACAATTGCTGCTAAGGGGATTACAACATCAAATGTAGTAACTAAATCTTCTAACAATTTATGATTTCTAACATCACCATAAATAAAATTAAATCGTTTGTTATGTGAGTAATGAATTAGTGATGTTTGATTATACATCAAATTATCTAATATAGTAACACTATAACCATTATTCAACAATCGTTCAGTCAAAACCGAACCTAAGTATCCTGCACCTCCTGTAATTAAAACTCTCATATTAATTTAAATTTTCTAATAATATTTTTTGTGTTCTATTTGTTGTATAAAATGAATGTAATAATTTTTTATTGTGAATCAAAATAGATTCCATATTTTTTATCATTTCAATCATTTCTGATTGTGTTTTATTACAAAGTTTTTTTACTTCTATGATTATCATATCACAGCGTTTTTTGTAATTTTTTTCAGAATCATAACTTTCATCCCAAAAATCACTAAACGTTTTAAAACCTAATGATTTTAAATATCTTAATGTGTTTGGATTACCTACAACAAAAAATGGATGAAGATTCATTATTGGTTTCATAGTTTTTTCAGTAATAAAAAGATATTGAGATTCTGCATTAGTTTCACCTACAATTGTAAAAAAAGTTTCCTCATATTCTTTATTTCTACTTAAAAAATTATGAAACCAAGCTATTTTTTCACCGTCTTCTTCATCTATATTTAATGGGTAATAATTTGTATAAGTAGTTCTAAGTTTATTGAAATCACCCTCATTCAAATCTATCTCATCTGCAGAACCAGCAGGTTCGTTCATTCTATCTTCAAATTCATCATTTTTAATAAGAGAAACATATCCATTATTTAATAAATTTTCTTCCCATAATTTCATTACAAAATATGGACGATGTAACCTCGATGTATTTCTATTATACATTAAGAAATATTTTGGTTTTTCTTCAAATTTTAATTCAGTTTGTAATGAGTAAACATACTCCTCTGAAAGTATTTGATTATTTTTTGCTGCTCGAATTTCTGATATAAATTTGCCTGAATCATTAATGTATTGGTCGTTTATAAAACGTTTTATTCTATTTGTATTATATGGATTAATTTTATTATTATCCATTTCCATCAATAGTACATTATTACCACTAACAAATACTTTACCATCGTCATTTATTTCGTATTTATCCAAAAATGAATTAATATTTTGAAATAAATTGTAACTATGTTCGTATGAACCTTCCCAAATATCAATAAAAAGAATTTTAAAATTTTTATTTTCTTTGAATAACTTAATTAGTTTAGGCGATAACATATTATCTAAACTATTATATTCTGTTCCATAATATTCAAACAATACTTGATTAGCAAATGATTCAAAACATATTACATATAAATCATTTTCATTTATAGTTTCATCAGTTAGTTCGGTCGTTAATATTGTATCAATTGTTTTTCCACGTTCTAATAGTTTAGTTTGATATGATATTGGAAACGATTTATATTCGGTAGGATTATCCATATTTGTTATAAACACCGCATCCTTTTCATCACATATTGTATCTATATGAGATAGACAATTATATGGAAATGAATATTTGTTATATCCTAATGGTAAAATACCATTTGGTGTTTTAAACTCATATACAAAATGAATATTTTTTTTTAATTCTCGTCCATCCATCGTTTATCATAATTTATTAAGTTATTACCATTTTTAGTAATATCTAAAACTTTATATGGAGTTAATTTTTCAAAATTGTAAACAGCAACTGGTCTATCTGATTTTTCCCATTTTCCATCAAAAGCTCTTTTAATATCTTTAGAATCCATATATGTTTGAAACACTCCACAAAATGATATATCTCCTTTGAAATAATGTCTATGTTCTTCTGGACAACTATCTAATGGATTCGCAACACCTACCCACAACCAAGATGATGAATAATCTGCTAAATCATATATGAATTCTTGACTTATTTCAAAATCATTTGCACTAAGTTTAAATAATTTTTTAGTTAAATTAAATGAAATAGAAATATCCATATAATCATTAGAAATATCAGTTTCTGCATTTAATGGTAATAAAATTTGTTCGTATGTGGCGTTTTCCGAAGGTTCACCGATGATTTCAGTATCGTTACGTTTTTCTGTCCAACACATTCCTTTCAATATTCGATAATTATTACCTGTTTTTGCTATTGATATTCCTAAATGTTTTCCATTTTTTATCATAATACCAACCTCTTGCGTTTTGGTATTAGGTATTAAAAAATCCCAATCAACTTTTACTCTGACTAAAAAAGTAAAATCACCAAGATGTAAATCTTTTGAATTAACTCTACTTAGGCCATATCTACTTGTAGGTGGTATAAACCACGCATCATTTCCGCCGAATATCATAATTTAATTGTTTTAGTAAATTCATAAAAATCTGCTAATTCTGGAAATGTTTTTTTGAAATCAGTTCCTCTACGTCTATCGTGTTCTTCAAAGTATTTACCAAAATTATATCTTTGCTCAAATAATTTTTTATCATCTACTGGTGACACCATCCAATCATAAGTTCTTTTTATTTTTTGAATTTCAATATCAGAATAACCCACATATTTATGGTCAAAAAGTGGAACTCCTAAAAAATCTGCTTGTTGTGCTTGTTCGTAAATTAAGTGTGCGAAATCATATGGTAATACTTGAACTGTTTGATGTGTTGGGTATCGCAAATATGATGTATCTAAAAATACTGCAGAATTCCAATACCTATCATTCGAACCATATTTATGTTTTAAATCATAAACACCATCGATTAATTTATGATAATTTGGTACTGATAACGCATTATATGTAACCATAAAAGTAAGATTTACTCTTGGACACTTTTCTAATACTTTATTTACATTATCCCAAAAACGATTAAATTCGAGTCCGTTACGAATGTATTCTGCTTGTTCCCCCCAACTATCACATGATGTAAATATGATAAATTCTCTAACTTTATTGTCATCACAAATTTTGTTTATTTTATCAATAAATTTATCAACCAATTTATCTGGTACACCTAAATTTGAATTTATAGCAAGATTAAGTTGTCTATTAGGGTCTTTATGTTCTATAATATAATCTAACACATCCCATGTATCTTTACTCATTAATGGTTCACCGCCGGTAATTCTAAACGTGTGTAAATCTTTATATAATTCCGGCCACCATTTCCAAAATGCATCTACATATGGATTATAATCCGAATGTTTTATTGGCATTTTATTTTCTACTGCATTATGTTCTAATGAATTAAATTTATCAGTTGTTGGATATGAACCAAATTGTTCTATTTCTTCCATCCAACGAGATGAAAATGCAGGTGCACAATAAGAACACTTAAAATTACAAGCATTTGAGAATGCTACTTCCACATATTTTGGATTATAGTCATCTCTCCAATTTGTTTGTTTAATCTCATCCATAAAAGGATATGACCAACTCTCTGCAGATTTAAATGTTCTATCAGAAAAACGGTCTGAATTATCCTCTACTGCCCAACAATAATCACATTCAGATGGTCGTTCACCTTCTAACATTTCTTTTCTTCTTCTCTTTTTATATTGAGTATTATGAAGAGCAGATGGATTACGTTCAATTTCTTTAGTAGGTATTGGATGAGTACGAGGGTGGTGACATGAATGTGTATGACCCAATTGTAAGTGTAATGTAGTCTGTGTCCATTTAGCTAAACACATACCATTCCCTTGTGCGTTTAATTCATTTCTAACACCAACGTAAAATGGATTTTCACCGGTGAGAGTTTTCTTAAGGTCTTCCTTTTCTTCTGCCATAACTTAGTTTATATATCTATATATATTATAGTTTTACATTTATCATTTTTGCTTGAGGAGTTAATTGATTAATAGAAATCAATTCATATTCTAATTGAGCAATTCCATCAGATTTATAATCCCAATTACCTTGTTGCATTTGTAAAACATATCGTCTTTCATTTCGAGCAGTTGTTTCTCCCTTTGCCCATTTATCAACTCCACCAACTTTTATCAATCCTTCATCTTTATGAGGTAAACAACGTAATCTACCTGGTCTTCTATGTGGAATTATAGTGTATGGTATTTCTATTTTTTCCGTAACCGATTGACAACGTTTAATATCACCATTAATTCCGTTTCCACTAAAATCAATTGCAACGTTTGGTGAATCTATTTGTGTTGGATGATTAAAATCATAATGTAAAGTTAAACCATTTGATGGAAAACTTTTATGTAAATTTTTAATTTCTTCTGATGACAAAGTGCGATTCCAAAATTTTATATTTGCAATATCCCCCTTAAACCATTTGTTTGGTTGTCCTTTTCCTACGGATGTTGTTGTTCCGATATAGTAATCATCTAATCCATAACTTTTTAAACGATTTTCATAATGTAATGGTGATTCAGTACCAGTTCCATGTCTTGCATCACTTTCTTTACCATTTAAATAAAAGTGAATATTTTGATTTGCAGAATCTACTGATAAGGTTACCCAACTCCACTGGTTTTCATAACGTTTCATCCACTGGTATAGATGTTTTTGCTCAGAATCCCAAAGTTGTGCGGTATATGCTCTACTATTGTTATATGATAATCCGTAATCATATCCCGGTCTTCGTATAATAGGGTATTCACAAAATCGTCTTTCGGTATCGCCCACTAACCAAATAGGAACTTTTTCTTCTTGTTGATTTGCACGAACTAAAACTGAAATTGTGTGTGAACGTGATGTTAGATTTCTAAGTGTATTATGTTTTTCAATTTTAATATGTGATATTCTTCCATCAAAATGTAAAAATGATTGAGGTGTTTGTGTATATTCCATATAAGAATCGTTTGCATAACCTTCTAACACACATCTCCAAAATAAATCATCATCTTCCATACCCCAATCCCAATAATCATTAGAGTATCCATTTGTTCGTTCTACTTGTTCTTTGGAGAATATCACCGCACCACCAAAATACTCTTCGTATTTCAACTTATAATCCATTTGAGAGATATTTGTAGCGATGTGTATAGGGTGTTCTTTTGGAAATGAATAATCGCACCCCTCTTCTGGTATCATATCAATATCATGCCAAACTATATAATCACACCCATCTTCAAATGCGTGTTTAGCTGCAACGTTTTTCATTGCACCTCTATTAAATAATTTATCATCAGTTTGATGACCAAAATATATACAAAAATCAATACCTTGTTCTGTTAAATATTTACTAACAGCTGGTATAAATTCTTTTAAATGCTCTTCTCTATTTCTATATGGTACGCAAACTCCTAATTTCATTATATACCAACATTTATTATTTGAATTTTATCACTCACTCTTTCTATACCATATTCAATAAATTCAAGAGTGTTTAACCCATCATTATATATTAATTCGTGATGTTCGTTTACTTCATTTGTAAATCTAAGTTGATTCCAACGCGTTGATTGGTCTTTCCATTTATTTCCAATAAATCCATTTTCTTCATGTTTGAGTGATTTAAAAAGAGATTCTCTTCGTTTTGGTACATCAAATTCGATAGTATCTTCAACATCCATTTCAATTATTTCACAATTAACAATTTCACCCATATTATCATTATATGATAAATCAATTAATTTATAATCGCGACAATATGATGATTCATAATATAATTTTAAATTATCTGCAGATTTATATTCAGCAAAATTTACATTTAAAAGATTATTTTTATTATTAACTATTTCTAATATCTCCGTTTCATTCAACGTTTTATTGAAACATGCAAAATACTCAAAATACCCCTTAAACCAATTTGGAATTATTTCTCTATCTGGATTACCTACTCCTAAGTAAATAAATTCTTCTTTTGTATATTTTGTATAAAATTTTCTAATAATTTCGGTTTCACCTATAAGAACACCATCTTGATACATTTTTATTGTTTTCGATGTGTTGTTATATGTAAGTGTTATATTAGTTCTATATGTTGGTTTAATTTCGGAATTTAAATATATTGCTTTTTTAGTAGAATCAAATACACAAAAATTATAACGATTAAACGATGTGTATGAAATAGCAAAATCATAACCAGGAACACTAAAAATGGAATATTCATCCGATGATTTAGTGTGGTCAAATTTTAAATCGGTTGGTTCAAAACAAACAGTTATAGAAAAATCATCAGTAAAATCTATTGTATTTTTTGCTTTAACTAAAGCATTATTTCCATTAAATTTTAATACTTGTTTATTTTTTGTAATGTTTTTAATATATTTTTTTGCAAGTGGAATATTGTGAAGTTTACATCTTAAAAATAAATCATCATCTTCATACCCCCAACCCCAATATTTGTTAGAATATCCATTAATTCTTTCAAAATCATCGGCTGGGAACATTGTCACTCCACCGAAATATTGGTCAAATATTACTCTATGGTCTGATTTATTTTCAAATTCAAAATTTGTAGCAAGATGTATTGGAGAATCAGTTGGAGTGTAATCTGCATAGATAGGAAGCATATCTACATCGTGGAAAATTACATAATTACATCGTTGTTTTTTAGCATAACTAAATCCGATATTAAGTAACATTCCACGATTAAATAATTTTGCATCATCTTGCTGAACAATTATTATTCTATAATCAATATGTGAATTTCTTCTAAAATATCGAGTTATATTTTTTTTAAATTCTTTTAAGTGTTCAGGTCGATTACGATATGGAACTATTATTCCAAGTCTATCCATTCTAAAATATATTATTTACCTTCATCAATATATTTCTTCTTCCACTCATATAGGTAGTGTTCTATTCTTGGACCCCACTCATCTTTATCGATTTCTTCAAACCATAAAGTAAGTGCATCTAATGAATTACCTATCTTTTCTAAAGCTTTAACTTTACGTTCTTCAAGCAATTGAGATGCTTCGTTTTGTGTTTTATCTGCCATAACTTATTTGTTTGTATATATAAATATATTTTTTTTATATTTTGATTATTATTTTACTCAATCGATTCCAATATGTATAATCGAAAAAATTACTTTTTGCATTCGTCATTTTTTCAATAAAAAACTTAGAATTTTCAACATCTATTTTAAAATCGTTTGATTCTATTTCATTATACATTAGTTCATATTCGGATGAAAATGCATATTCTTTTTTAACATCTGCAACTTGTTTTATTCTATCTACACACGTAGAATCCCATTTAAAATGATGTACTTGTATTAATCCATCACCTCTACCAACTGGATAACGTTTTGGGTGTGATGTACCCCAACTATTTTTCCCATCCTCTACAATTGCATAATGTTGACCAGGGGTTACATCAACATATCCTTTCATTATACAAACTTTATTAGGACAAGCCCCACTTAGTGGATGTCTAAAAAATCCAGCAAGTGGAAACTTTTCCCAAATATTAGAGTCTTTCTCAACGATTGGAAATTCTCCATTTTCTCCTATCCTATCTATGAATCCACCAGTTATAAAATCCCAACCATTTTCTTCGCATTCTGAAATGAGTTCTTTGATTGGTTTTGGATAAATGTGAAATTCATCATCGTCTGAAACTACCCACCATTCGTTTGGTTTGGTTCGTTTAATTTCGTTATATAATTCGGTTACTTTTTCCCAATTAAATTTTGGTTCAGTAACTATTTTAATTGGCGTAATTCCTAATTTTTTAACTTCATCTAATATACCATCGGTTTCTGTCTGTCTATAAACAACGACGTGTATTTCATCAACTAATGGTTTGTAATGATTAATCATATGACCCAACATAGTTGTGTTATGACCTACTACTGTAACTAAATTTATTTTTGACATCTTCTAACTAAAGTTAATCCGGTTGATGCTGGTTTATTTTTTTGTATTCCAAAATTAAATAAATCAAAAGTTTCCCAATTTGGGTTTTCTTTCAATTCTTTTGCAAAAGTTATTGGTCCATGCCAATCATCAAAATCACCTCTATCTTTTACTTCATCAGTAACGATATAACTATCTGCATAATTTGGGTCGGTATCGTGGATTGAGATGATTGCATTTGGAGAAAGTATTTGTGAATATAACTCAAAATCTTCTTTTACATTTTCATATGAATGTCCTGCATCTATATGTAAATAATCAATCTTAATATCGTTTAATACAAAGAAATTATGAAATGCATCGACAGTTGTACTACCAATAATGCGTGGACAGAAAAAACGTCTAAAAAATGATTCTTCTCTAAACCAATCAACATTACCTCCAATTCCATTCATTGCATCAACAACATAAGTAACACCAATATCACCCCAACTATAATCAGCGTTTCCATCAAATATCCCTTGTTGATGTAAATCATATCTAGCTTGTGTCATTATACGAGGAATAAATCCACCACCACTACCTAAACATACACAAGTTTTTGCTCTCATATACTGAATAATGGAATACACAAGTAATCCATCACCTAAGTGTAAATCAGTAGCACCATGTGACCAACGATATGGAACTGGTCTATCTTCCACTTCATGTGATTCGTTAAACTCCTGATTATTTGTCAGATTGTTTTTTAAGTATTCTAAATCTTGTAATGAAACCATAAACGAATTGTATTTTCCGAGATTACGGAGGTATGCTTAGATAAGCTTTATATAAAGTATAATATTAATAAAATAGTATAAGTTATAGTGTAGTAGTTAGTAGCTTTGTAGCTAATCCCCCTACCCCCTTTGTATATAAATATATAAAAATATACAAAACGTAAAAAAAAGTGAAAAAATAAATATTTGGAATTATGATAAAATTGCTGTACGGACTTTATCAATCCGCTCCTCTTTATTATCAAATTTTTGCATATATTTTTTAAGATTTGACCAATTTTGAAATCGTTCTTCGTGTGAATCTTTTAATATTTGTTTTACACATTCATCGAATTCATTTTTAGTTGAAACTCTATATTTGTAATCAACTTCTGATGCCCAATCTTTATTAATTATAGGTAATTTACCATAATCTACGGCCTGGAATATTGAATAACCAAATGGTTCTTTGAAATAAGCACCATGAAATATACCCCAATTTTTTAACATAAAAAAATGATGAATAGTAGGGTCCCACTGAAATAAATCGATTCCATTTAACGAATATGTTGTAGTATCTCTTAAATTTTTTACATCAAATTGGTTAGTTAATACATAACCTTTATGGTCATTCATCCAATGCAAACATTTACGCGATTCAGCACGAGATGCAAATCCAATTTTACCATTATCTATGTGAGTTGTAAGTGGTATATTATTTTTGAATTCGTAAAAATTTGGAACGTTGTATGTGTAATTTGGAAATTCATCGATTAATTGAGTTTTATTATTTCCAATCCATATTCTTCGTTTAAATGTAGCTAGATATTCATCATAAAATTCTACATCTACTTTTGTTCCAAATTGTAACCGATTTATTTCTGGATTATTATCAATAACTTCTACCATTTCTCTAGCATAAGCATGAACAAAAACTGTTCCAAATTTATCTTCCCAATGCCAAAGATGTGGACGATTGTGGTAATGTGGATGTAGAACATGAATTACTTCACTCTCTTCTAACCAACGATTTGTTTTTTCAGTATCATCGTAATGAAAATGAAATTGTAATCCTTTTGGTAAAGATTTTTCTTCAAAATTTATTGGTCTTTTTGAATCAATTAATAATCTCCATTCCTTTTTTACAGGTAGAGTTGGCCAAACTAATTCTAAAAAATAATTAGTCCATATATCAGAACCACCTTGTATAGTGTTTCCAGCACCAGTTGTAACTAATAATTTGTAACTCATTTTATTTCCGTATAATGTAAAAATGTTTGAATTACCATTTGATTATCATCACATTCCAACGGGTCTCGCCAATGTTCTAATTCTCTTCCATTCACTAATGAAGCATAACCAGTTAAAGTTGAAGAATTTATAATATCACCATCTATGTTTTTAATTTTTAATGGCCAATCATAACTAATATTTGTAAATATACAAACTGATATAGTCCAGTCCAAACCAATTCTATCAATATGTGGTGCCAATATTGAATCTTTTTTATAAACTCTAGTATATGGATTAGCAATTCTTAATGGTTTTCCAGATACATCCGTTGCTAATTGTAAAAATCGATTTAATAAATACCAAGATGTTGTGTTAATACCACCAATAGAATTATTATAATATTTAGAATCATCTTCAGGTAAAAATTTACCAATACGTTCTTCATTTATTATTTCATTTTTTAAAAAATAACACTCTTGGTCATTTAATATTTTTCCTAAATCATAATACTGCATATAATAATTATTTTTTATCGTTACATCCACAATCAAATATTCCTTGTCTAACCCAGACAACCGCAATCCACTTAGTTCCTGATATAACTGGTAATCCGGCATGTAGTGATTCATAATCCAATTCACCCGATGGATGGATATTACTCCACATTAATAAACGACCGGTTTTTGGAGTTATTTTTATTTTTTTAGTTGGAAATTCAGTTTCACCTCCTTCAAAATCATCATTTAAATAAAATAAACAAGTTATAACTCGTTGACCTGCTTCTTTCATAGCTACCGAACTATATTCTTCTCCAGGTGGGAAAAAATCATGATGAGTTTTATATTCACCTCCTACATTATATTTTACAATATGTATTACTTCTTGATTTTCAATTGGGTGAGATGATTTTAATGCAACAATAGATTTTAATTTATCAGTTATTTGATTTTTTTCTCTAATCCAACTATTTTCTGCAGTTCTATAACCAGATATTTCTGTTCCTAATGTTTTAGCAGAACTCATATTTTTAGAACCCATATCAATTAATTCATAGCATTCTGCTTCCGTTAATTGATAATCTAATATTGCAATCATAGATAAATTATTTGTATATATAAATATATAATTTCTATAAAATTAATTTTAAATTTGGTTCTATATATTTTTGATATAAAGATGATTTAGTATCTTTAAATTTTAACAATTCATCTATAAATGGAAAAAATAAATCTTTATATGATTCTATATTAATATTTGTAAATTTTCGTTTGGCATAATCAGTTGTAAATTCTTTATGTCTTTGAAAATTATCCGGTCTTTGGAATTCATCGTAATTACTTTGTTTGTGACCACCTATTTCAATAGTATCGGACCAATAAAAACAATAACCAGGAATAGCAGTTTCATCTATTTTCATTTTTCCCATCTTTTCAATAATTTCAAACCATTCTAAATGTTCTGAACCACTTACTCCCTTTTTGAACCCATATTGATTTATAGCTTTCATAGAAACTATAAAACTTGCCTCTAAATAATTGAAATATAAAGTTGGGTTGTTTCCTAAATATTTTATAAAACTTTTATATGGTTTCCATGCTAAAGAATTTGTTTTTACAATACCATCCACACATTGTCTGATATTCCACGGAAAGAAAATATCATCATCATCCCAAGTTATATAATAATCACCATCTGCGAAAAATTTAGCATCTCTACGAATTGCTGCAGTATTATCATATTCTCTTTTAGTTTCAAAATCTATATTATTGTTTATTATTTTTATATTATGAATATCTTTAAAAGTTTCATCTAAAGATATTGGGTGTTCAACATCAGTATTATAAATTATTAATTCACAATTTTCATAATCTTGATTTAAAAACATACTAATAGAACGTTCTACGCAATTGAATCGTCTATAAGTTGTCATTACACATGAAACTTTAGGTTTGACTTTTTTTTTAATTTGATGACAAGAATCACAATCTTTATAAATTTCTGAAAGCCATAATAAATAACTTCGTTCATTTCCACCAAACTCTTTTAAATCATCAACAAAATTCATTATTGGTGAAAACTTTGTCCAATTACATATTTCTCTATATGGTGGGTCTGATTCTGAATTTAAAACATATTTATGCCAAATAATATTCTTTTTAATTGCGTAAATATCATAACCACTTTTAAATAATAATAGTGAATATATTTCCTGTTCCATAGTTGGATTGTAGTATTTATCCACTTTTATTACATCAACAATTTCACCTTTACCAAATAAATTACCACCTGATATTGTAATTACCTTTTCACAATCATCCTTTGGTTCTCGCATGCAATGAGGACTTATAAAGTCAGTTGTCCATGTTGGAGCATTAGGAGTATATATGGTTGAAACTATTCGTTTAGAATATTCTTCATATGTTTCATTAAAATTAAACATTTGAGGAAATGCACTAATTACACTTTTTTGTGGTAATTTTTCTAATTCAGCTATATATTCAATATCCCAATCTTTTAAAAAACGAGAATGTGAATCAATACATAAAAAGTAATCTTCATTTGAAAATAATTCTTTTAATATTTCATTTCTAGCCCACCCACATCCTTTAGCTTCAGTATATTCAATTGCTTTAAATTTTATATTATTAGAATATTCATGAGATGAATCAAAATTTGAAACTCTAATAATTTCTTCTCTTGTATCTTGAATAAACAATCCCACAATTATTCTATTTGGAAATTTTGCTTTTTGAAATAAATCATCAATTGTGTTTGTAACATCAACATCTCTATATGATGCAATACTTACAAATATTGTTTTTTGATTCATACAATATATTTTTTAAAAATTACAAGTTCCTCTAGATATTATAGTACCACTACTTACATTAACCCAATTTGTTCCATCGGAATAATAACCATTTGCAGGATTTGAAGAACCATCGGATGTGGTTCTCATAGAATTTGCTGTAGCAAGTGAATCAGTATCAATATAATATAATAAATCAGTTGCATCATATGCAAAAGAACATGCTCCTGATGCAGATGCCCCTCGTTTACCAACATATATACTTTGCCAAACAAATGGTGCAGGAGTAGGTGGTGGTGGAGCGGGAGTTGAACATGGTGCATAATCTATACTCGTTACAGACCCACCTGATATATAATAAGAATATCCACTATTTCCATTATAATACCACCCATCCGTTGCAGTTACTGGACATCCAATTGATAATCCACTAACTGAACACCCTTGAGAAGTTACATATAAAGCGTTATTTCCTGCTGCCATATCTTAAATATTTTATAATATATTACCCCAATTGTTTTTAGCATCACAAGCAGATGTTCCACTTGATAATTCAATATAATAAACCGGCGGTGGAGTTGGTGCCGGAGTTGGTGCCGGAGTTGGTGCCGGAGTGGCGTTACAACTAACTACTACACCTGTCACTGCTTTACCCAATTGAGTAGCAGGTTGATATACATATGCTATATAATTACCATTCGGAACATTATAAAATGTGTGTTCGGTTGGGTATGTTGGTGATGTTGTAGCATAAGTAGATGGAGGACCACTTTGGTCACTATATCCAACTAAAAAAGAATATGGCCCGCCTCCCGTAATACCATATAATCGTATAGTACCAGTTCCTGGAGCTCCACTCCCAGCACATCCAACTTGAACACTAAATGTTATTGGTGCAGCAGTTGGTGGTGGAGTAGGTGGTGGTGT
>JACCDK010412007.1_pt1 | contig 14759 bp, 14 predicted proteins | sample 7445871 | NCBI WGS metagenome assembly JACCDK01 (sample SAMN15323436, study PRJNA562643) | freshwater metagenome | isolation source: river surface water | place: USA:Blue River Watershed | collected 2017-08-15 | reverse complement strand
CTTATGCTTGGTATAAAGATAATTTGGCTATTTCTGGTCAGACGAACAATACCTTTACGCCAACGCTTACAGGAGAATATAAAGTTCTGGTATCAAACGGAACATGTGCTACGTTTTCAACTGCAGCCACGCTATCGACTTGTGGTGTTTCACCTGATGGTAGTATGAGTATCCTTGAAACATCAACAACGCTTGTCAGTAAAGAAGGTGCAAAAAACAACGGAAAAGGCATAGATGAAAGAGGAAAAATAATAGCAAAGCCATGGGTTTACGGCACAGTGACAACAGCTACGGGAAGAATTTGGTTAGATAGAAATTTGGGTGCTTCAAGAGTTGCCTTAAGTTCAACTGATACAGAAGCTTATGGTGATTATTATCAATGGGGAAGACCAGCTGATGGACATCAAACGCAATACCTTACTAATAATAACAGTTCAGGGGTTACCAATACAAAATCTACAACCGCTGTACCGCCAAATAATTTATGGATATTCCCTACCGATGGGTCTAATGATTGGTTAAGTACACCCAACAATTCACTATGGGTTGGGTCAAATCCCGCTAGTAATCCTTGTCCGGCAGGATTCAGGATACCTACAGAAGCAGAATGGGAAGCTGAGCGACAAACTTGGAGTAGTAATAATGCTGCTGGTGCCTTTGCTTCCCCTCTTAAACTAACGCTTCCTGGTATGTTAACGAGCTTTGGTAGTAGTGGTGCCTACTTTACTGCAAAAAATAGTTTTGGTCAATATCAAACTCAAACGGCGTTAACCAATGGTGGCGTTAGGTACTTTGGAATAAATGGCAGCAATGCATGGTTTGATCAAAATTATTACAAGTCCCATGGCATGCCGTGCAGATGTATTAAAAATCAATAGTTAATTCTTTCACGAATTAATCTAACTACTCCTGTCCAAATTCCGATATTGAATGGCTTCGCTGAGGTGCTTGACCAAGATGTGTTTTTCGTGGTCGAGGTCGGCGATGGTGCGCGCAACTTTTAAGATGCGGTCATAGGCGCGGGCAGATAAACCTAGTTTTTTCATGGCTAATTGTAGCAATGCGTTGCCGGCTTCGTCGAGTTGGCAATACTTTGCGACATCTTTTCTTGACATTTGGGCATTGGCATGAATCTGGGAACTTTGGGCGTAACGCTCAATTTGTAAATTTCGGGCCTCCATAACACGTTGGCGAATGGCGCCACTTTGCTCGCTTTCTTGCACCAGTTTGAGTTCTTGGTGTTTGACGGGGCTTACCTCGATGTGCATGTCAATGCGGTCAAGCAGTGGGCCAGAAATGCGCTGTAGGTAACGTTGAATGGCATTCGGATGACAACTGCACGATTTTTCAGGATGGTTGTGGTAGCCGCACGGGCAAGGATTCATGGCGGCAACTAGCATAAAGTTGGCCGGAAAATCAATAGAGAAGCGTGCCCTTGAAATATTGACAGAACGATCTTCTAATGGTTGGCGCAGTACTTCTAAGACATGTCTTTTATATTCAGGTAATTCATCAAGAAAGAGCACACCGTTGTGCGCCAAAGAAATTTCACCAGGTTGGGGGTAGGCTCCGCCACCGATCAGACCAACATCTGAAATGGTATGATGCGGTTTTCTAAATGGTCTTTCCACCACCAGCCCCGATTGGCGATTTTTGCCCGCGACGCTATGAATTTTGGTGGTTTGCAGCGCTTCTTCAAGGGTCATTGGGGGCAAAATACCAGCCAATCTTTTGGCCATCATGGATTTTCCGGCACCGGGTGGGCCAATTAAGATGAAAATAGGTGTATATATTATACCCTCCAAAAAATAACATTAATGATTTGTAATACAGGTGGTTACAAAATATTATTATTGTTTTGTTTGATTTGAATTACCACGATTTGCCCTTGTTAGAACCTCGTAATTTCTGAAAAACTCCCGAACTTCATCAGAAGTGACTTTAAATCTAATTCTGCGACAAACTTCGTAAAAACCAAAACATCTAAACTCAAACATTTGTTGTTTGATACTAAGATTAGACAAGAAATACATATTTTCATTACGAAACTCATTAAAACTCATTTGCGGAAAATTACCAATGGAATAAACATTATCCATCACTAATTTCAACGCTTTTAGTTTAGCGTTTTTCTTCTGAATTTCTGTCATAAAAGAAATTTAATATCTCTCCCATCTTCAAAGTTGGGAATAATCTATTACTAAAAGCGTAGTGAAAAAAGATGAATTCTCTGTAAACTAATTCTGCATTTTTACCTTCTAAGAAGTATTGTTTCTTGTCTTTAAATCGTTCAAATCGTGATTCAAAAGGGAAATGTTCATATGCCTCGTAACTATTCATAAGGCGTCTTAATATTGACTTCTCCAAAATCTGTTTTTATGCTAATATCAAATAAAAAATCTGCTTGGCAATGAAACTTCTCCTGACATCAGGTAAAGTTTCAGTGTTTAGAATGATTTTTTGTTAAGTGTTCAACTTCAAATAAAGTGCAAACAAAGAATATCATCCAAAATTTAATTGATCTAGCAGAAAACAAATCTTAAGATTAAAATCTTAATTGTAAATTAAGTTTGAAGTAAAGTGAACCATTTTTTTCAAGATAAAGTTTTCCGAATCTATGTCTTGTAGTTGATGGTGTATCCAACTTGATGTGATTATACAAGTAATCTTTAAGGCTGGTCATATCAATAATATGAAATGCAAGACAATCACCTGTATTCTTCATTACAATTGTACCATTTGATTCGTAGTTCCCGTCCCATTTACTACCAGCAAAAAATCCTAATAGAATGTCAAAAAGTAAATTTTTAATCTTACTCTCTAAAAATGATTTATCCGAATAATTTATTTCTTTTTGAAGTTTACCTTCTTGATGTATCTTGTCTACAATATTTGAAATAGATGATGTTCGATCTTTATAAAAAGCCAACAACACATAACCAATGATTTGAGGCATAAATGAGTCAACCATTTTCAAATTATATGTCATCGTTTCTTTTTCAGCCCCTTCATAGACGAACTGCCCACCGAACTGATGAATAAATTCAATACGGTCTTTCAATTTATATGTAGTATCTATTGCATTAACTTCATCAAGTTTGGTTTTATCAAAACCATCAATCTTAAATATAAAGTTGGTATTTCCTGAGGCGTTCAATAATGTTGGTTTACTACCTAAATATGACTTTATTCCAAAACCTTCATTCTCCTTCTTAAGTTCACTATTTGAAATATCCAATAAGATATCTGCCTTTTGATAACTATTACCACCTTTAACTACCGTGAAACCTAATTCATTTTGAACTATTTCGAACGATGGCACCTCAAAAGTTGAACTTGATTCAATAATTTTATCTTTTAATTCTGATAAGGTTTTTTGTGTCAAAAGTTTTGAGATATCTATATTGCGAGTTTCTTTTGTTATTTTATTTTTCGATTGAATAGTGTTTTTATCTAAAATCAAAAAATCATACTCTAAATTAGAAGTAGAAACTTTACTAATCTCAAAATAATCTGTTTTACTATTTAAATTAGAATCTGATAAATGAATTTTTTGTTCAAGAAGCAGTTTCACAAAAACTAACAACTCTGTCCACTCACCTTTGTTTTTTGTTTTCTTAATTTCAACATTCCTCATATCAAGGGTATTCATATGGATTAATAAATTTTCAGCAACGGCTTGAACGGCATCTATTGCAACACTATTTCCTAATTGTTTTATGGCTTGACTATCACTTACAGGAAATTCAAAATCGTCAGGAAAACCTTGCATTTTTTGAGCCTCGATATAAGAAATCCTTTTAACTAAGCCATCTACTCTGTATGAATCCCAATTTCTTCTATCATTTATATCTGAACCTCGGCCACCAATTCTTAATGTAAATCCAATCTTTCTATCGCACTCACCTTCCCATACATCACTCATTGTTAATCTTAGAGGTTTAGGACTTGGGAAATCAAATCCTTTCATTATTGATTCGTCTCTAAATCCAATAATAAATATTCTTGGTCTATGTTGAGGCAAACCATAATCTGATGCTTTGACTATTTTATAATAAATTGAGTAACCTAGCTCTACTTCCAATATATCCCTGATCACTTTGAAAGTTTTTCCATTGTCGTGATTAACTAATCCACGGACATTTTCTAAAAAGAAAGCACGAGGTCTTTTTTCTTGTATGATTTCAGCAATATTGAAAAAAAGATTACCTCTTTCTGAATTATGACTATCCTCAAAACCTCTTTTATGACCTGCTTGACTAAAGGGCTGGCAAGGAAATCCCGCACATAAAATATCAAAGTCAGGAATTTCATTAGGCATAATATTACGGATGTCCGAATTAAACATTCCTGTTTCAAATAGTTTTGGAGATATCTTCTTGAAATTATGTTCATATGTCTTTCTCGCTTCTGAATCCATTTCAGAAGCAAAAACACACTCGCCTCCTAAATTATGCATAGCAATATGAAATCCACCGATACCGGCAAATAAATCTATGAAAGTGAATTTATTTTGTGTCTTTTTTGATGCCATTTTGGGTGTTTCTATCAATCATTAAAACTTTTAATGTAAAGCCTACGAAAGTATATAAAATAAAGAAAACAATGATCCATATAAACAAGTATTTATTGGACTAAATCTGTAAAAAATTGTCTGTTCAAAATCACTCGATTTGGCATCATTTTTTCTCCTTGAATAATATAATGATCAATAATTTTATTTGGTATTATTTCTTTTAATCGTCCATTAATTTTTGATTTGACAGTACTTATTTCATTTTTACCATCGTAAACTTTATCCTTACTTAACCCCAACATCAAATCAACGGACTCTAAAACTTTATCAGGACCATACCTTACATTAACAAGCTTGTGGATGTTATGAATTTCCTCTCGATACTTCTTCAAAGAAGACAACAATATATCAGTGTCATTCCTTAAAAAGAACCAATAAATGGTTTTTTGTTTTGGCTCAAATGGTATTATTAAATCACCGTATTCTGGTATTGTAAATTGGATGTTGTCATTTATAAACTTTTGAATTTTTATTGTTGGATTAGTTATGTAGATTTCACGATTCAATATGTAAGTTCTGATTTTTTCAAATGAATTATAGATGTCATTTATAATTAGTTTACTTATCCCCCTTTTATTTATTCTATCAATACATTCATTACAAATCTCTCCCGTTTTGGTTTTTATTTCGTGTTTTTTTAAATTTTCACAAAAGTCCATAAAACAGGTAGTTTCATTAAAATGTGCATTATCGTATAATTCAATCGAATTATTAAACATCAATGATCTAATAACCCACCCTAATATTTCATATGATAGAGGATATATGATATCCACATCTTTATTGTAAATCTGTTTCCAAATTGTTGTGTTAATGAAACAACTATTCATTTCATCATTTATCCATCCAAAAAAATTCCTATCGTTTTTCTCCCCTGTTAGGTAGATTACTAATTCATCGTTGTTAAAGTGATATGTGTAATTTCTATATCTATAAATTTCATCAAAGAAATATTGGAATGATTGTCCTTGTCCACTAACATCTATATTTTCCTCTAATTTGATTTTTTTTAAAATCAAATCCCTCTGATCATCATCATCAGAATTATCAGAATAAAATTCAGATGAATAAAATTCAAAATTCATTGAACTTTTTTCGAATAGAAGTTTGAATAAATTGGATATGCTCAGAAAAAGATTTTCATCAACAAACTTCCCTTGAATCACATTGATTTTCATATTACTCTAATATTTGTCCTTAAAAGTAGCAATCAAAAAAATGAATCGCAAGGTTGCGGCAATTTTATTGAAATCAAGTCATAAATACCTTTGTCGTCATTAACGAGGGGGTGAAAAACCTAATCGTTAACAGCATTGATTAAAAAAAGTGAAATGATGGAAAAGAGATTGTTAGTACCAGTAGAGTTATTGAAATTTAATGAAGTAAACTCAAAAATATATTTAGAAAAACCAACCAATTACGATGACATTAAAAATTCAATTAAGTCATATGGAATCATTGAAGATTTATTAGTCGACCCTAATACTAATGTTGTTATTTCAGGAAATATTAGATTGCGAATTGCATTGGAATTAGGAATTAAAAAGGTTCCCGTAATTTATCGTAAGTATGACACTAAAAGTATCGCAACAATTTCTATTAACTCAAATCAACAGCGCCAAAAAAGTTTGATAGAACTATCAAATGAATTAGATTACTTGAACGAATTTCATCCCATTGGACAAGGTGCACGATCTGACAAGGTTAATGATAAAAGAATAAATAAAGAAATCAGGGAAAAGGCTTTGAAGTCACACTCTAAAGATAAGATTGAAAAGGTAACCTATATAAAAAAATGTTGTGAGGAATTGTATTCAGAAGAGAATTGGAATGAGATCTTTAAGAAAAAATTAAAAGCAATTGATGAAGGTAGAAGTTCTTTAAATGGGATATACAAATCAATACGGAATGAAAAAATGATTCAACAAAATAGCGTTAAGTTCCCTTTTAAAAAAAATCTAAAACGAGATAATGTTACTATTTATCATCGATCGAGCGAAAATATGCCTGAGATAAAAGATAAATTCGTCGATCTTATATTAACGAGCCCCCCATATTTTGAATTAATTGACTACTCGGATTATGAACATAAACAATCTGGCGACAAAGGACTTGGATGGGGGGATGTAAATGAGTATATAAAATTCCTTCTAAAAACATTCAAAGAATGTAAACGAGTGATGAAGGATAATGCAAGTTTGGTGGTAAACATCAATGATTCCAAAAAAAATGGAAGATATTATTTAGTCCCACATTTATTTGTTTACGAAATGAATCAACTTGGTTTTGATTTGGTTGATGAGTATCTTTTTTTAAAGATTAACCCACAATACAATATGACAAAAGGTTCAGTTAGGTCTCACGAATATATTTTTCATTTTGTCAAGCGAGGTTGTAAAAACTTTTATTTTGATGATAGTTGGCTTCAGGGTGAGCTTGATGAATTTGGGATTTATAAATACGGAAATGACACCAAATTCCCTAAATTATTTTCAGGTTTCGATCCAAGATTAAAAGTTCTAAAGACAACTGGTGCAACTCCTGCCTCATTTAAAAGATTTTGTCTCGAGAATGAACTTCACTTTTACAATCACGGTACATTTGATGAAGAAATTCCTCAAATATTTATTAAATCATTAGTTGATAAAACTAAATCCTGTGTAATAATGGATTGCTACTCAGGAAGTGCCCAAACGGGTAAAGTAGCAAATCAGTTGGGTCATTCATATATTGGTTACGAGGTCAACTATGATTATATTCTTGCCTCAGAATTAAGGATTTTCGGGAATTTTGAAAATAACAATTTAAAATTGGTTGCATAATGATACAAGAAATAAAAAATCAAGTAACCATTTTGGGTGATCGTAAGAGTTTAGAAAAAATAGTGAGAAAATATAAATTGAAAAGAGGAGAGACCATATTTAACTTCTTTCCATTACCTAAAGATCTTATTGGTAAAGATGAGTGTCATTTCTTAGAGAAACTCAAATTATTTGAAAAGTATAAGATTACTTCAAGGTCAGAATGGGTAAATACATATTGGGGAAGCGAAGATTTTTCTGAAATTATAAAATTTAGAAAATTAGACCATCGAATAGATATTACTTTTAATTCGCAATTTTCTGATGCCAAAATCATTTTAGTCAATATTCAAAAAAAATACCCCCACTTGAAATTAATCGGAGAGTTTCAAAAGATTGATGAGGAAATATTTGAACGATTTGAGACAATGTCAAAAAATGGGGAAATTTTCTACCAAATAGAGAATGGAGGATTTTGTAAATATATAAATTCAACTCAACTAAGAATCGATGAACTAAAAGGTCAAGAAAACAAATTATATTATAGCCAGGCGGCATAATATTTCATTATTTCAAAATCCCTATCTGAATATTTGTTTTCGTTACATATATAATTCCTGACCTATCAAACTTTTCCTTGTTATAAAATTCAATGAAAATAGGATTGGTATATCTATTTCGATTTATTACATCCTCTTTAACTTGTGGAATTTTCCTAATAACCTTTTTAACTATTTCTGTCGGAATATTTTTTTCTAATTTCATTAAAAAGTGAATATGATAAAATTCGGAATCTGTAAATGGTTCTATGGAATAGTAGAGTATTAATTTTTTAATGTTTAATGATTTCTTGATTTCTTTCTTGATTTCTTTGATTAAAGAGATGTTTTCATCAATATAATTAGATGTAGGGGTGATACAACAAAAATACCCCCAATCTACTAAATCGATCCATTTCCGAAGTTCCAAGTCGTTGTTTATGTTTGGGACTCGGGATGAATAGAAATACTTATTAAGTATTGATTTATGTGTATATCTTTTTTTTTGATGGAAGAATGTTAAGTGTTTGTCAATTGGATCAATATCTATTTTTTTTACCCTTCTGTTATATGCTGTGCTTTTAATTGGATATATTTCTAATATTTCCTCTCTTGTTAAGTAATTGTGCATAATAAGGTCCTTCATATTTCATATGTTCTTTTGAGTTTATCATTTATCATTTGTTATATGATAAGGAGGAGTTACATATAAATAAATACTTCATTGGAGAAAAAAAAAGGGTTCAGATGATTAATTCATTTGACTTAATACAAAATTTCAATTATCGTTGAACTATAAAATTTTAATTGAAAAAAAATGAGGGAAATTTATCTAACTGAGAATGTAACTAAGGAGAATCGAATAGTTATTAGTATTGAAAATGAAGAACTATTTAAGGAAGAAATGGAATCTTATTTATCCGATAAAGGATATGTAGATTTCAATGATTTAGAAGAATTAAACTTTGATAGTTGCAGTATTATTAATTACGAGATAATACAAGACAATCACCACGAATTAATAGAGGAATTGAGTGACTTGTTATTTCAAGAATTCGGTATTAAATAATTTGAATTCCCTTCCTTGTTTCTTTAATAATGTTCAATAATAAAATAAGTGAACATTATTTTTTCTTCTCTACCATATGCTGGTGTTGACTTCCCGCTGTTTTTTAAACAAATCAATCATAATAAAATGTGCATTTATATATAAAATAAAGTATAAATGTGTATTTTTGAAGAAGAAATTGACAAAATGAAAAATAACATCAAAACAGGTTTACACGCATCGGATTATATCAATTTCGACACAGCCTTGAATAAAGGATTAAAACTTCTTGAGGATCCAAAAAGAAACAAATTAGGTCTTTATATACTTGTTGCAATATATACAGGTTTAAGGACCGGGGATATTCAGGGACTTAGATTTGAAGATTTTGATTCAGAACAATTGATAATTCAAGAAAAGAAAACAGGAAAAATAAGAAATATTAAAATAAATGATCAGTTGAAAAAGGTTATCCAAAGACAGCAAGGAAAAGGATTAATATTTGTCAGTCAAAAAAATACGGTATTTAGAACTCAATCACTAAATCGTATGTTGAAACAAACATTTAATCATTTATCAAAAAGAGAGAATATCAGCACCCATTCATTAAGAAAATCTTTTGGTCGTCGAGTTTATGATACAAATGGACAAAGTGAACATTCATTAATAAAATTATCAGAAATATTCGGTCATAGTTCAATTCAACTTACAAGGATTTACTTAGGATTAAAACAAGAAGAACTTAATGAGGTATATATGAATCTATAAATCCAACCATAATCATCTCTAAACACTCACTAATTCTAAGTTTAAAGCAATTGAATTCCCTAAATCACAAGTGAATTAAAGATCTATTTAGAATAGAGTCCTAAAATTTTCTGGTACGCATTCATTCCGCTTGGAGATGATAAAAGTTTTAAGTCCGTGTATTGAATCGAACCAATATCATTTACCTCAACCGAAAAGGCACCAAGTTTCCTAACTCTAATGTTAAGTTGCCTTACCACAGAATTAATTTTCTCTTCTTCTGTCATTCTTAAAAAGAACACATAGTTAACATAGTTCCCCATAATCGATGATCTGTAAAACCCGCCGTCAAAAGAACTCTTTAACCAATCACAATTACTTTGACCAAGTAGAGAATTGCCACCCCAAAAGGATCGATAAAACTCATTTGCTCTACTCTTAAAACGGACTTGAAAAATTAATAAGTTGATTTTAAGAGTAAGACAAATCCATTTTTCTTTTTCTTTATTTAAAACATCTATCATACTTTATAGTCCAGCAATTTATTTGGGTTATTGAAGTGTTGATAAGTGAAAAAAGCACGAGGTAGTGCAAGCATTGATCTATTAATCACCATATCCAATAACTCATCAGAAATTTTATTGATGTTTGACGATTCGATAAATTGAAGAGGGATTATTGTTATTACTAAATCCCATACTTTTTCCACTCTGATGATTTTTTGAAACGAAAACACATTAAAATTCATTTCAACCTGATTTCTGAATTTTACTCCAATTTGCTCAAGTTCTGAAATTTTAAATTTTCCAACAAAGATGAATTTAAGGGTTAAGAGTTGTCTATCATTATATTGAGATGAGTCGATTTCAATTGTCCTTATGAAATATTGGAGATTTTTATAAAACAATCCTGAGGGTAAATTAATAACGATATCCTGTAACTCATCAATCTTAGATTTCCCCCACTCGTATAATTCCTCTGCTCCAATTTCGGTGGTTAGCTGATATACATCTAATGGGAATAATTCATCTGGTATAGTTGAGGAAATGAAGTGTGCTTTTTCAATTATTTTTTTTGTAGTTACTCTGCTTTCCATATTTTATAAATAGTCGCAATATTAGAAAAGGCAGATAATGCCCAAATAACATTTAAAAAAAGATGAGCTGTTTATAAAGGGTATCCAATTATTCGGAGTTTTTAGAAAAAAATTTTCTAAAATTTTTGAGTGCAAATATTATTTTGGTTACTGATGGTGTTTAATTGTGAATCCCCCTATATTTGATGGGCATACCCAAGGGGAGGAGCCCCATATGATAAAGTAATACAGGGGGGAGGAGTGATGGTCAATACTCTTTTCTTCTGAGTATTTAAATTAATAAAGAATCTCCCTTTTTATAAAATGACAACTTTATGTATTCTACTTCTTTAAAAAGGAAATCATAAGGATTCTTATTTTTTATTTGTTGAACAAGTTTGTCTTTTGTTGTTGACTTTAATTTAAAAGCCTCACCAATCTCAAGTTCAACATCATTAACATATAGTTGATTATCTCGGTATTCAACTAAATTCAAGGCTTTAACAAGTTTAATCTTATTTGTCTCTCTTTTGTCAATGACAATAGTTGTGTAGTAATTTAATGTAGAATAATTATCACCGTTGGAAGTGATATTATCTTTTAATTTTACTTTGATAACTGAGTATCTTTTATCTTGATGAATTAGTATTATTTCATCAATAAAAAGATTAATTATTTCTCTAATTCTATTCTTACTTCCTTCAATATCTGAAATATCCGTTAGAATCTTCTCAAAGTATTTATCATTAATTGTTTTTTCAGATCTAATTTTCTCCTCATTAATTTTGTTAATTGCATTTTCGTATTGAGAAGTTTCAGATCTAATTTTATTGGCTGTTTTTATATATTCCAATTGACTTTGATATTCTTGTTCTTCATTAAGGTATACCATAGATTGATACCTTTTGTTCAATCTTGTTAAGATATTAAGGTTTTCCTGAATGAGATTTTCAAGATTCTTTATTTGCGAATCATAATCCTTCTTATTCTGATTATTGTTTATGATGAAGTTCCATAAAGTAGAAATATCTGATTTTATAAATGACCAAATAGTTGAATCAATTAACCGCATCGAAATAGATTTTTCATTGTTACAAGATCTAACACCTCTTGTATAACTGCACCTGTAAGCACTGCGTGAGCCACCATCTATATCAAATCGATATTGTCCTGTAAAGTATCTACCACATCCTTTACAAATTAATATTTTAGCCAAAATTGTAAGGTGCTTTGTGGATTTATCAACATTTGTGTTTTTCAACTTCATCTTTTCTTGAACCTTCAAAAAAAGTTCATCTGAAATAATTTGGGGATAAACAAGAATCGAAGAAGTAGTTACATATTTGTCTTCGTTCTCTCCTTCTATATAATTAGGATTCTTTCTTTTGTTTTTTGTGATTTTTCTTCCTGTGTAACCTTCTTCCTTAAGTAACTTATTCATATTTCTCTTGCTATGAGTATATTTTGAATAATTCAACTTTTTACACTCAAGAACAATACTACTTATAGAGGTTTCTTCATTATTATCTTGCAAACAATATGCATACCAATTAAATATATTTCTTATTTCTTCTGATTCAACTTTATTTATAACATACCTGTTCTTCTTAACTTCAAGATCTTTTTCTCTATCATAACCAAATAATCGCTTCCCTGAGATAGAGAATCCTTGAGAATTTAAAAGGGTCTTTGCTCTTTTAAATCGTTCCTTTTTAGTTTTCATTTCACTCTCAGCGAAATACCCAAATAAAGTAAACATTACCTCTCCAGCAGCACTTATCAATCCATTATCATCATATAATGAATAGGTTGTATCTTTTAAATATAGTTGGATTTTATTTGAGATTAACCACTCCTTAATTTGATGTAAAATAGATTGTCTTCTACCTAATCGAGACATCTCTGTTGCAAAAATTGTATTATACTGAGGGTTAACTTTGATAAAACTTTTGAGTTCTTCAAATCCTTGTTTGTCCTTTAAATCAGCCAACCCCGTTTCTTTTGTCTCTATACGATGAAAAACATTATATCCTTTAGATTTAGCGTAATTTTCTAAATCTTTGATCTGAGGCTCAAAATCTTGAATAGTCGTACTAACACGAACAAGAATAATCGCATATTTTGTAAATTCCTTCATAATTAACAAATATAATAAATATGGGGGTATAATATACTAACCTATTATTATCAGGTTGTGTCCGCCAGCGGCTGCAATTTCAAAAGCGCGCTTGACATGTAGTTGCCCACGCACATCGGAGAAGTCGGGGCTTTGGAGCAATTGATGTTGCTGCATATCTTCCATTTGAATGGTTTCAACCCTGAGTTCATTTTTCTTGCCGTTCAGGATTTGCATCACTTCCCTGATATTACTGACCCCATAAATTTCAAGCTCGCTGACAATGGCCGCTTCTGGAGCATTTTCTAGCGGAACAATAAGACCTTTGAAACCTTCTGCTTTGGCTTGCAGCGCAATGGCCAGGACCCCTTTTGTTTTTTGAATGGTGCCGTCCAAAGACAATTCTCCGAGTAAAAGGAAATCTTTGAGTTTGGTGCTTTTCACTTGGTCGGTAACGGCTAAAATACCGATGGCAATGGGTAAATCATAGACCGAACCTTCTTTTCGGATATCTGCAGGAGACATATTAATGGTCACTTCCTTGCCCGGAAAATGTAGTTTGTTGTTTTTAAAGGCTGCCTTGATGCGCTGGTGGCTTTCCCTCACGGCAACATCGGGTAAACCCACTAAATGAAAGTTAATACCGACGTCTATATTGACTTCGACTTGAATAGTGGTGGCACTGATGCCAAATACAGCACTTGAGTAAGTTTTGATGAACATGAGCAAAAAATTTGACTCAAAGTTCAATACTTAAATGCAGGGGCTATTCAGTAGAATTTCGGAATTGAAGTAAGGATAGTAAGCTTTTGCCTACTCAATCAGTAATTTTACGCAGTGCGTGTGATTGAGCTGTAATATGTAAGTTCCGCTTGCTAAATGCGATAAATCAAGGTCAATTGAAGTGGAGTTGCAATGATACGTTTCGAGTTTTTGCCCCATTATATTCAATACTGTAATTGTTGCATTGGCTGGTAATTTTTCAATGGTAACCTGCCCTTTACTCGGATTCGGATAGAGTAAAAAAGAATTGTTGGACAGTAGTGAAACCTTACTTGTTACACACTCACCTGGGTAAAATGAGCTTACTCCAGCATGATTCGTTGCCACACAAGCATTTTCGTAAGTGACAGAATCACAGCCGCAAACAGGCTCATAAATACCAGGGCAAAGAATTTGTAAATCAATTAATGCCGAATCAATACACCCGAGCATGACCACTGTGTCTTGTAAACAGGCGCTATTACATTCGTAGGAGGAGGAGAAAAATGAACTTGTGTAGTCGATACCGTCACTGCCAATCCATCCGCAACCCGAAAGCACCACACAGCCAGAATCTGTGAGCCCCCAGCCTAAAGCCATATCGCAGAGGCCAAAGTTTACTCCTAATGGTATCACATTGCAGGTATCATTGAAGTCTTTATTATACCAAGCGTCCCAATCTTTGGTTCCTCGGATAGGCCAATCTTGGGCTTGAGAATAAAGAGGAAATAAGATTAAAAAAAAGAGTATTAGTTTCATCGAATTAGTTGCATTAATTTTTTTCGTTGTTTTATTCAAAATCATTCAAAATCATTCAAAATCATTCAAAATCATTCAATTTCATTCAATTTCATTCAATTTCATTCAATTTCATTCAATTTCATTCAATTTTCCCTCGATTCTATAGATTTAAAATCTTTTCTACAGAAGCGAGAACGGCAGCGATCACTTGCTTTACTTGCTCGTCGTTGAGGTCGTAATAGACGGGTAACGAAATTTCTGTTGAATAGTTGGCATACGCTTGTGGGAAATCTGTGATTTGATACCCTAAATTCTTGTAGGCGCTCAGCAGCGGGAGTGGCTGAAAATGGACGT
>JACCDK012072537.1_pt1 | contig 14764 bp, 17 predicted proteins | sample 7445871 | NCBI WGS metagenome assembly JACCDK01 (sample SAMN15323436, study PRJNA562643) | freshwater metagenome | isolation source: river surface water | place: USA:Blue River Watershed | collected 2017-08-15 | reverse complement strand
TTGGACAACTTCCCACTAATAATTTCATTTATTTGATCCTGTAGTTTCAATTTTTTTGCCATGTCTTCAAACTTTTTAATTACTTTGTCATTTATTAGAGATTTGCTATAGTCTAGATTTATGTCAGCAACGCTGCTATTAAATTCATAGCCTCGTTGAGGATTTTCATCAAATAATTCACTTAAAACAAGACTTTTCTTCAATTTCTTTAAATTTAGAATTTTACCCCACGCTATTTTGTATGCTTTCATTTACTAAGCAACTTCCTCTAACTTCAAACCCAATAAAGCTTCTAGTAATAAATCTATAGAAACATTATTCTCGGATTCTGATAGGGGTTTAACCTCTTTCAAGAAATTAAGAACTTTTGGCACATCTAGATCATTTAGGACAAATTGAATTATTTTGTCCTGATCATTCTGACTAATAAACTTTCCTCTAAATTTCTTTGACATTTCACTATAAAATTCCTTTGAATCATCAATCAACTCCCTTTCATATTCCCAATCTGATCTCCAGTGATGTTGCATCAGAGCTAATCGAATAACCATAGGAGAGATTCCTTCTTCAATCAGTTGATGGACGAAAACCAAATTTCCTTTCGACTTACTCATTTTGCTTCCCTGATAGGAAACCATTCCAACATGGCAAAAGTTGAGCGCCAATTCTCCAAAACCTAAAGCTGAATTTTGCTCTTCAGACATTGAATGATGTGGGAAAATTAAATCTTTTCCTCCACCTTGAATGTCTAAGGGTAATTCTGCATATTTATTTGCTAGCGAAATACATTGAATGTGCCAACCTGGTCTTCCGGTACCAAAATCTTCTTTCCAATTAGGTTCATCATCTTTGCTTGCTTTCCATATAATTGGGTCTAGTGCATTAACTTTTCCTTGACGATCTGTGTCACAACCTCGTTCTTTTGCCAAAAGCAATAGTTCATTTTTTGGAATTGAATCGACTAGTTTGGATAACTTGCGGGGGTCAGTTTTGAAATACCATTCTGTACCAATTTGGTAGGACAAATCTTTTGAAATAGTTTCACCTATTCGAGAAATTATTAACTCCATGTTTTCCATGACTCCAACAAAATGATTGGGAGGTAAAATATTTAAAGCCAACATATCGGATCGATAAATATCTAGTTGTGATTCAACGATTGTCTGCCATTTAGCTCCACTTTGTCTTGCTCTTTCAAATAATGGATCATCAATATCTGTGATGTTTTGAACGTAGTTAGTTTGTCTGCCAATGAAATTCAACGCTCTAATGACCAAATCGAATGTCAAGTACGTGAACGCGTGACCTAAATGTGCAGAATCGTAAGGGGTGATACCACAAACATAAATCTGAATTCTCTTATTATCGCGACCGATGGCATTCATTTTCTGAAATTTAGAATCAAACATAATCAAAGTTTCATTCGAGTACTTACTATAAGAATGAGATACTGAATTACTCGACCAAGATTTCATATTCCTACAATACGCGAGGGTCTTAGATCCATCTAAAATATTGGCCAAGGAACTGCTGGCCATTGATTTCCGGGCTGTGGGAAAGCATTTACCTTGAGTAACTCCTCAGTTCTAATGATTGCCTGCCCAATTTCAATTTCTGATAAGTAGTCAAATTCTTGTTCTTTCCACGTTTGTAAAATGTCTTTGGCTTTTTCTAACAAATTTAAGTCTTCTTTATTGAAATCGGCACCAATCCAGCCCCAAAGAACTGTGCGAATTTTAGACTCTTGATGCCAGCTAACTCCGTGATCAATCGCCCACATTTTATGATCAGAGTCCATTAGTAAATGGCCACCTTTTCTGTCGGCGTTATTGATGACCAAATCAAAAAGACATAAATTACGCAAATCTCGATCATCTTTGTGAGCAAGGGTTATTAGTTTGTTTAATTCGTCATATCCTTGTAAAACTTTTAAGTAATCTTCAGGTATATCGTCAGGACTTTTGACAATAATTAAATCGTTGTCTGATTCTTCAACCCATTCCTGAATAAGTGAATTTCCTATTCCATTAACGTTTCTCATGACGGTTTCTGGAACATAGTTAAGTTCCAATTCTCGATCAAGTAAATATGTCGCATATTCTCTATTGTTCAAATCTAAAGCTGGAAAATCCCAAAGTGGTCTAATTGACACTTCAGGTTTCAATATTGCGTGAATATTTTGTTTATCATCACTGACCAAAACTTTTAGAGCACCGTTAGAGGAATCAGGAATTAATCCTTCAATTTCAATTTCACCACTTAACAATAAATCCAATTTATCCATTAAATTTATCTTTTATAACCATTTGCTCGTGCACAAATATGGCCTTGTTGGCCAAGTGGTTCTTGGCAAAATGGACAGGGCTGTCTTCCCGCTGAAACAAGTCTTCGACCTCGTTCAGCAAATAATCTTCCTTGTTCAGCGCTTAAGTGAACTCTTAAAACATCTGGTCCTTCGACTTCGTCACTTTCAATCTCTGGCACAGAGTCACTTGAATCAGCGTGTGCTTCCAAAATTAATTTCTTCTTTGGAATACTCCACCCTAAACTCATGATTCCCACTCTGAATTCCTCTGTTATCGGAGCCTCAAGTGGTTCTAAATCTAAACTTTTAGAATCGTATTTTGCAGGAATATTTGATTCATTTGAATTTTCACCCATTATTTGATTCAGCAGGGTATCAATTCTTTCAGAAAGAATTGCAACTTGAGATTTTTCTACAATCACACTTGTTATATTTTTTCCACTTTTTACTTGCAAGAAGAATATTCTTTCACCAGGTTCCCCTATTGTGCCTGAGACAAATCGGTCAGGCTCCAAATGAGAAAAGACTTTACGCATTTAACCTGCGCCTCCACCTAGCACACTGCCAAATTTCTTCTTCTTACTCTGATTCGGTACTTGGACTCTGTTGTTAACACTAACCACCTGAATATTTCCTTCTACGATGCGCACAATCGACAAAGAACACGGATCAATTGTTATTCTTTGAAAATTATCAAGATGAATACCCAAGCTATCTGCGATAAAACTTCTAATAGGGTCTCCATGAGAAACAACTAACATGTTGTCTTGATCTTTTAGCTTTGATGCATTCTCAAAAATTGTAGATTTCATGCGGTCAAGCATGTCTGACATTTTTTCTCCGTTAGGAAATTCCACCCCGCTTGGTCGCTCTTGTACTTTTTTCCACAAAGGTTTTCTTCTTAAAGTTGATAACTTCTTGTTAGACCAATCACCATAATCGCATTCATTAATACCAGAATCTATATTTGGTTTTAAGGGATTTTTAGAGAATTGATTCAATATTTTAGCAGTTTGTTGACAACGTTCCATTGGACTAACGATAATTTTCTTAAAAACAATGTTCTCTAAAGTTCTTGCTAGAGTTTCAGCTTGATGTACACCTAATTCGTCTAGAAATACGCCTTTGGTTCTTCCGGCCAAAATACCTTTTTCGTTGGCAGGAGTTCTTCCATGTCTTACTAAATAGACAGTAGTCACGAAATCATTCTAGAGGTTTGAGATCATTCCGCCATTTAGTAACGCAATTATCACCAAAGCAAGCGCAATCCTATAAATTACAAAGGTTTTCAAACTGTGATTTCCTAGCCATTTGATCAACCAGGCAATGCTTAAATAACCTACAACAAAAGACACAGCTGCAGCAAAAATTGTCTGTCCCCAACCAGATTCGTTGTTATTTGTTATCCCTATTGCTTCATATAATCCGGAGAGCACAATCGCCGGAACTGAAAGCAAAAATGAAAATCTGGCAGCATCTGATCTATTTATACCAAAAAATCTCGCAGCAGTAATCGTTACACCAGATCTACTAAAACCTGGAATCAAGGCTAATGATTGTGCGAAACCAAGCATCAATATCTTAAATCTGGAGAGCTCATTAATGTCGGTATCAAATCTTGAATACTTATCAATGAAAAACATCACGAATGAAAATATCAGCATTACATAAGCCACTAAGTATAAATCTCTGGCACCATTTTTAATAAAATCTTGACCAAAATAACCTAGAAAAATAATTGGCAAAGTTGCAAGAATAATTGATAAACCCATCTTAAAATCTCTATTTCTTTGATCACGTCTAAAAATTCCAATCAAGGTTGCTTTTGAAATTGAGATTAAGTCTTTTTTGAAGTAAATAAGGACTGAAAATATAGTTCCGATTTGAATAACAGCCGTGAAGGAAGCACCAGGATCTTTTTGCCCAACAAGAGCCGGCAGGATTCTCAAATGTGCACTTGAGGAAATTGGTAAGAATTCAGTAACCCCTTGCACCACGCCCATTGCAGCAGCCAGCCACCAAGACAAGGAATTTCTCCTAACACTTAGCAAAAAATCAATCAAAAGAGTTGATTCTTTCAATTATTGCAATAACCTCACAATATGCGCATGAGACTGCTGGGAAACTCCGGACACGAGGTTTCAACTATGGCCCTTGGAACTATGACGTGGGGTCGAGACACAGATGAACCCGAAGCTCGTTCGCAATATAAAGCATTCATAGAAGCCGGTGGAAATTTTCTTGATACTGCAGATACTTATTCCAAAGGTATTTCTGAAGAACTAGTTGGTCAAATAATTGCCGAAATTGGAAATAGGGATTCAATATTTATTGCCACAAAAGCTGTAAAAGTTGAATTACCTCGAATGTATAACGCAAGTGCAATTCACATCACTGATGCTCTTGAAGCTTCGCTGAATCGCTTGGGAGTAGATCACGTTGATTTATGGCAAATGCATGGATGGGATTCAATAACACCAATAGATGAAACGTTGAGAGCTGTCTCAAATCTCTATTCACAGGGCAAATTCAGATATTTTGGAATTTCAAATTACTCTGCCTGGCAAACAGCATTAGTAATTTCTGAATGCAAGAATTTAAATATCCCATTTATTTCTGCTCAACATGAATATTCCTTACTTGCTCGTGGAGTAGAAAGAGAATTAATTCCCCTACTGGAGAATCAAGACAAAGCTCTTCTTCCTTGGTCACCTCTTGGAAGAGGTGTTTTGACAGCGAAATATCGTTTTGGAACACCCGTTGATTCAAGAGCAGCTTCAAAACATTTTTCAAGTTTCATTCAAGAACATCTCACGGAAGACAAAGCAAGAATTGTTGATGCATTAGTTACTGCTGCTGAAGGAATTGGTAGAACACCAGTTGAAACTGCTATTGCATGGTTACGCGACAGACCAGCAGTTGGATCAGTAATTTTAGGTGCCAGAAATCTCGCTCAACTAAAAATCCTGTTAAGTTCCGACAATTTGGTACTTCCCCAAGAATTGAATAACGCTTTGTCCGACGTTTCTGCACCACATTCTTCTTATCCTGAGTCAGGATGGGCTCAACTTCCAAAGGATCGAGGTCATTGATTTGTACAGTTCCTGGGAAATAAGAGAAGTTCCATTACCAAAGAAAGTCACAAGACGAGAAGCAAAGCAACTGCTTACCGAATTGGCTGAATATGGGCGCTGGGAATTAGTTAGAACCAGAATTTACCCAAATGGTGTGAAAAGAATGTGGGTAAAAAAACGAATTCACAAAGTAGAAAGAACTTAAAGAGCTTTAATAAATCTGTGCATAGTTCTTGCTCCAAACTGGAGCGAAGAAATTGGAACTCTTTCATCATGTCCATGAAAAAGGCTTGTGAAATCTAAATCATTTGGAAGTAAAAGTGGTGTAAATCCGTAACCTTTAATGCCAAATTTCGATAATGCTTTGGCATCAGTGCCCCCAGAAAGCATGTATGGGACCACTCGAGCAGCAGGATCCTCAGCAGCTAAAGATTCAGTCATTAAGTGGACAATATTTGTGTCAAACGGTGCTTCCAACGCAACATCAAAGGTTTCTGCCTCTACATTTATTTCCTCACCCACAATATTTCTTATTTCTGCTATAAATGTTTCTGCATTTCCTGGCAAGAACCGACCATCAACATGTGCGCTGGCTTCACCAGGTATGACGTTAACTTTGTAACCAGCATTGAGCATGGTTGGATTGGCAGTATTAGCCAAAGTTGCTGAAACTAACTTTGTCAAAGTACCCAATAGTGACACTATTTTTTCTGGATCTTTCTCGTCAAACTTGGTGCCATGAGCTGAGGCTGTTTCTTCAAGAAGTGATCTGACTGAATCCTTAATTGTTATAGGAAACTTATGATTACTTAAATTTGTTATGGCTTTGGAAAGTTTTCCAATAGCATTTTCGTTATTAATCATCGAACCATGACCAGCGTTACCCTTTGCTGATAATTTCATCCAGGCAATACCTTTTTGCGCTGTCTCAATCAAATAAAGTCGTACACCGTTACTGAGAGTGTGAGAAAAACCTCCAACTTCACCGACCGCTTCAGTACAATTCTTAAAATATTCTGGATAGTTCTTTGTTACGAAATGACTGCCTAAGGCTCCACCAGCTTCTTCATCAGCAAAAAACACAAGAGTAATTGATCTCTTGGGTTTCCATCCGGACTTCAAAAGTTCAAAAAGGCTTGCCAAAATCATGGCGTTACCGTTTTTCATATCGACAGCCCCACGACCCCAAATCATTTCTTGATCGATAATTGCTTCAAAAGCAGGTTTACTCCACTTATCTTTTTCAACCGGAACGACGTCTAAATGTCCATGTAAGACAATTCCAGGTGAGGAACTATCAGTTCCAGGCAATCTTGCAATTATTGAAGATCTTTTTGCATCGGGGCCAACTATTTGATATTCAATGTTTAAGGTTTTAAAAATCTCGGCGATGTATTCTGCTGCTTTTGATTCGCCATTGCTTTCATTGTTACCAAAATTTGTTGTATCAATTCGAATCAAATCTCGACAATATTTGACGACTCTTTCCTCAAGATTTGTTGAGTAACTCATAGTGAAACCATCTTGCCGAGGCGGTGGCCTTGAACTTGAGTTAGGTGTCGATTGTTATCGTATGAATCTGATAAGTCCGGATGGCGGAATTGGTAGACGCGCTAGCTTGAGGTGTTAGTCCCTTTACGGGGATGGGGGTTCAAGTCCCCCTTCGGACACTTAGATTACAAATTGCAGAGTTATTGCAGCCCCTACTACCGCGAACCAAGCCAAAGTTAAAAATCCTGTAAATGGAATAAGAAGTTTTAATGTTGAATTTCTAGAACTCTTTAACAAATCCCTTGTTGTTAAGAAAAAAATTGGGACTGTCATAGCCCAAACGACAATACAATATGGACACAAAATTTCAATTACATAAATACTTTGAAATGCTAACCAAGAAACAAACAAAGTCGCTAAACCACTTACTAAGGCAATAACTTGTAACATCCATCTAGGAATGAAAACTTCTAGCAAGATCAATACACCAATAAGTACTAAGATCGGAAAACTGCTTACACCGATAATGCTATTGGGAAATCCGAATACGGAAGCCTGAGCAGTCTTTACAACATTTCCACAGGCCAAAACCGAATTGACATTACAACTAGAAATATAATTTGGATTTTCAAGCAATTTAATCTTGTCAACAGTTAGAGTAAATGATGAAAACCAACCAACTATTCCGCCAACGCTTAATAACCAACCCAGGTTCTTACTTGCTGTTTTGTTATTCATTATTCGGATACACCCATGTGAGCTAGTGCCAGTTTCAACAATTTAGCTTGTCCACCTGTCATCTCATCCAAAACTTTTTTGCTTTGGGCTTCTTGCGGATCCAGCCACGCTAAATCGAGTGCATTTTGACTTGGTCGACAATCACCTTTAACTACAACCACAAAAGCAAGACTCACGGCATGTTGCCTTGGATCATGGAATCCAGAGACACTTGGGTCAGGAAAATATTCAACGATTGTGAAAGGTGTTGGACTTGGAGATAATTGTGGAAGTGCTGTTGTGCCTAAATCTTTTTCTATATGTCTAAGAAGTGCGCCTCTAATTCTTTCACCATACAAAACTCGACCCGAAACCATTGCACGACTTATACTTCCATCTGGCATTCCTCGCAATAACAAACCAATTTGTGTGACATTTCCTAATTCGTCTACTCTTACCGGAATTGCGTCAATATATAAAATTGGAAGTCGGTCTCGAACAAATTCAATTTGTTCGTCATTTAACCAAGAACCACGATTTTCTGTTTCATTAATCATGCTCATTTTGACGCCTCCACTTCCAGTCTATGCAATAAAAGCAGATTCGCCAGTTTCTGACTAACTTGCCCACAAGATAATCGAGAAGAAAAAAACTGATCTATCTATTAAGTTAAGCATCATGCCCGGTCAGATGTTTCAAAACGTGCCAACCAGTATCTCCCTGGCTATATGGGCAACAGCGTTTATGCAAGGGCGAGAAACACTCGAACGAAGCGTTGATTGCATATCGGAATCTCCACGACAGGTTTCCTCGCTTTTAAACAATGAATCACTTGCCTTATTCGTTGCAGGTTTAAGAAACTCAGGAACTAATGCTCTGCGTTGCCATTTTCCCGTTACCGGAAATATGGATGCAATCATTGGCACCGATGAATTTGTTGACATCGCAATTGAATTGGGACACGTAATCACAACCAGAGGTGGAGATCCCTTAGGAATTCATGAAGAAGCTAATTCATGGGTTGCAACTAAACGATTAAAGGAACCCGTAGCCCTAACAACAAGTTGGCAAGATATGGATAAACAGCTTTCTAATTTGTTGCATGAAACAAGTGACGAGATCGAAGCATTTGATCTTGTGGCAGGAAATCAAGATGCTCACGACTTTTTAATTGATTTAGAGCACGATATTTCTATCCAGGTTTATCCAGATGATCAACCACCTAGAGTTACGTTCTTGTTGGGTAGACTTTTAAGAGTTTTAGCCATTACTGAATTTGCTCTTGAAAATGAAATCAATTCATTTAGTGCCACGAAACAGTCTATGTGGTCAACGCCAATTTCTGATTTAAATAGAACTTGTCGACAAGGTCTTTCTGCTGTCGTTAATTACGCTTTAGAAAAAACTAGTTAAGCACCCATGGAGTGGTATCCACCATCAACGTGGATTATTTCACCTGAGGTAGCAGGAAACCAATCTGAGAGTAATGCAACAACTGCTTTTGCAGAAGGAACTGGATCTGAGATCTTCCAACCTAATGGTGATCTGGCAGCCCAAGCTTCTTCGAATTTTTCGAAACCAGGAATATGTTTTGCAGCCACAGTGTTTATTGGTCCTGCAGCAATTAAATTAACACGAATATTTTTAGGACCAAGATGACGCGCTAAATAGCGAGAAGTAGATTCCAGTGCTGCTTTAGCGACACCCATCCAGTCATATTGTGGCCAGGAGACTGTTGCATCAAAATCAAGTCCAACAATGCTGCCACCATTTGGCATTAACTCAATGCATGCCATTGAAAGTGACTTAAATGAATAAGCAGAAACATGTAATGCTGTTGCAACATCAGGCCATTCAGTGTTTAAGAAATTTCCCCCTAAAGCCGTTTGTGGCGCAAATCCAATTGCGTGGACTACTCCATCAATGGTTGGAGTGTGTTTCTTAATTTCACTAGCTAAATTTGCCAGGTTATCTTCATTGGTAACATCTAATTCCAAAATTGTGGCAGGTTTTGGTAATCGAGCATTAGCTCTTTCAGTTGCTCCCATTGCTCTACCGAAAGAAGTTAAAAGTGCAGTACCGCCTTCTTCTTGAATTAATTTCGCAACAGAAAAGGCAATCGAATGATCAGTGAGAACACCAGTTACCAAAATTGTCTTTCCCTGCATTATTCCCATTGTTTAGTGTCCCATTCCTAATCCTCCATCAACAGGAATTACTGCGCCTGTGATGTAGGAAGCATCTTCTGATGCCAAAAATCTCACAACTCCTGCAATTTCACTGGCACTAGCAGTTCTGCCAAGAGGTGTACTAGATGTGATCATATCTTTTCTTGCATCATCAAGATCGTTTGTCATGTCAGTGTCGACATAGCCTGGGGCCACAACGTTTACTGTAACTCCCCTGCTTCCAACTTCACGAGCTAAAGATCTTGCAGCTCCTATTAATCCAGCTTTAGTGCTGGCATAAACCATTTGCCCAGGAGAACCTAACATTCCAACTACTGAGCCAATAAAAATAATTCTTCCCTTGCGATTCTTAATCAACGACTTAACACTTCTTCTGGCTACTCTTAACGAGCCCATCAAATTTGTGTTGATGATGTTTTCCATGTCTTTATCTTCTAATCGCATAGCTAGAGCATCTTTATTTGTGCCCGCATTAATAACAACTACTTCTAGCGGTCCAAGATTTTTCTCAATTTCATCAATAGCGTCATCGATGCTTTCACTATCAGTGACATCTGCTTTGACCATATAAAAGTTGTCAGCAGGTTTTTGTTCACGATATGAGATGGCAACCTTGAAACCATCCTGGGCAAATCTTTGAGCTATGGCAAGACCAATTCCTCTATTGCCACCAGTTACAAAAACGACCCCATTTGAAGACATACCTTGTAACTTACCTCGTAGATGGCCAAGAATTGATTTCTAGCCCGCTAGATAGCCTTTTTGAATCGCGAAAAACTTGGATTTACCGTAGCGTAGTGATTAACAGGAAGGCTGGATCAGTAGATGAACAATCAAGAACAACCACCTGTCTATGCAATTACCTCTGCCTCTACGGGTTTGAGTTTCGATCAAGCTGGCCGAAAACGTCGATATTTGATTTCAATGAGTTTGAGAACTATTTGTTTTGTTGGAGCTATATTCGCCAGCGGAAATCTGCGTTGGGCATTAATTTTTGGAGCTATTTTTCTTCCTTATATCGCAGTTGTGATCGCCAACGCAGGAAGAGAAAATTTCTTCTACAACGGCAAACAAGTCGAATCACCAACAAGAAAAATAGAATCAGGCCCAATTCAATAACTTGGGTCAAGTAGTCTTACAACAAGATTATGTTCAAAAATCTAATAAGACCTCGCTGGATTGCTCTTACTCTTATCCTTTTGTTCCTAATCTATTTATTTGTCAGACTCTCAAATTGGCAGTTTGACAGATATGACCAACGAATTCTTAGAAATGAATCAACAAATACAGCTCTTTCTCTACCTCCTAAAAAGATTGATTCAATAAATCAGTTATCAGAAATGAAACAATGGGAAAAAATTGATTTAACTGGAAGTTTCTTAACAGATCAATCAAAATTGGTCAGGAAGCAATACTTAGAAAATAGTTTGGGATTCTGGGTTATTACCCCTTTTAAAATTGAAAATGGTGAAAATATATTAGTTAATCGTGGATGGATCCCAATTGGAACATCTGCTTCAACAAAACAAGAAATTCCTACTGCCCCAACTGGAACTGTGAAGTTGGAGGGTTACCTTCAACCTTTTAATGAACCAATTGCTCAACCTAAAGATTTGCCGTTAAATCAAGTCAACTCAATTGACTATACATATTTTGAAATTGATTTAGCTAATAATTTTTATGTTCAATTAGCTAAATCTTCACCCATGGATAATCAAGTGGCGATAATTCCACTACCGGAGTTAAGTAACGGTCCCCACTTAAGCTATGCAATTCAGTGGCTTTTGTTTGCACTTTTGTTGCCAATTGGCTGGTATGTGTTACTGAAAAACGAATCTAGATAGTTTTAAACAGCGAACTGTTGATTATACAAATCAGAGTAAACACCGTTATCTTTAAGTAGATCAGTGTGGCTTCCGATTGCAATGAGTTGACCATCTTTAATAACGGCAATTTGTTCTGCGTTGATAATTGTTGATAATCTATGAGCAATAACCACTGAGGTTCTATTCTCCAAAACTGTAGCAAGAGCAACCTGCACAGCTGCTTCATTTTCGTTATCTAAATGAGCAGTAGCTTCATCAAGGATTACAATTCGTGGTTGCTTAAGAAAGACACGAGCTATCGCAATTCTTTGTTTTTCTCCACCACTTAAACGATATCCACGATCTCCAACAATAGTTTCTAATTTTTCTGGAAGAGATTTAACAAAATCAGAAATTTGAGCACTTTCCAGAGCACTCCATATTTCAGATTCTGTTGCATCTTCCTTGGCATAAATTAAATTGTTTTTTATTGAATCGTGAAACAAGTGTGAATCTTGTGTGACTACCCCAACATTTTTTCTTATTTCTTCTCTCGATACTTCTTTTATATCTACATTTCCAACGGTCACTTTTCCACTGGTTGGGTCATAAAGACGAGCGATTAATTGAGAAATCGTGGTTTTTCCACTACCGCTTGGCCCAACTAGTGCCAACATGGTTCCAGGTTTTACCTTGAAAGAGACATTATTTAATACCAAATTGTTGGTGTCATTTTCAATTTTTCCATCAGTTGCCAGTTCTAAGGTTTCAAGTCCAACATCAGCTCTTGTCGGATATGAAAATGAAACATTGTTAAATTCAATATCTAGAGGCCCTTGAGGTAGATTCTGAGGATTTTTTGAATCTTTTACTAAAGGTTCTAAATCTAATACCTCAAATACTCTTTCAAAAGAGACCAATGCTGTCATGATGTCTACTCGAACATTGGAAAGTGCTGTTAATGGTCCATAAAGTCGAGCTAGTAAGGCAGTTAGCGCTAACAAGGTGCCTAGAGTCAAGACTCCAGAAATAACGAGGCTTCCACCAAAACCATAAACAATTGCAGTTGCAATTGTTGCCACCGTAGTTAGGGCGACAAAGAAAATAGTGTTAGTCATTGCAATTCGAACACCTATATCTTTTACTCTTGCTGCCTTTTTAAAGAAACTATTTCCCTCGTTCTTTGGATCACCGAAGAGTTTTACTAATAATGCACCTGAAACGTTGAATCTTTCAGTCATTGTTTGACTCATCTCAGCATTTAGGTTCATTTGCTCTCTAGACAATGCTTGAACTCTTTTGCCCATAGATTTGGCAGGAATAAGGAAAACCGGGAGAAGAATTAATGAAGTTAGCGTTATTTGCCACGACAAAATTAGCATTGTACTTAAAACAATAATCAAGCTAATTCCGTTGGAAACTATTCCACTTAGTGTGGATGTAAATGCTTGTTGAGCACCAATGACGTCACCATTTACTCGAGAGATTAGTGATCCTGTTTGAGTTCTAGTGAAAAATGCTATTGGTTGAGCTTGGACGTGATTGAATACTTGTGTGCGCAGGGTGAGAATTAGACCCTCGCCAATTCTTGAACTGTAAAGTCTGCCAATAATGCTTAAACCTGCCGAGAAAATTGCTAAAACTCCAACCAATATGGCAGTTGTTATTACGACACTTCTATTTCCTGCCGAAATTCCTTGATCAATGATTCTTTTGAAAAGTAAGGGTTGAGCTACTACCAAGAATGCATCTATCACTACAACAACTACAAGAAGAGTTATATCTAATTTAAGTGGGCTTGCGTAACCTAAAACTCTGTTAATAGTTCCATTCTTGATTCCTCGTTTTTTGACACTGCCATCACGAGTAAGAGATCTATAGGTTTCCCAGATTTGCATTTGACTCATTTGATGATGAGTCTAGTCTTACTTAAATTAACGATTAAAGGTTGAATCCCAATGCCCTGAGCATTTGACGACCCTCATCTGTAATTTTGTCTGGTCCCCAAGGTGGCATCCAAACCCAATTGATTTTGAATTCAGTGACGATTCCATTTAAAGCAGCTTTAGTTTGATCCTCAATAACATCAGTCAAGGGACAGGCAGCCGAAGTTAAAGTCATATCGATAATGGCAGAACCATCATCTTTTACTTCAACACCATAAATTAAACCTAGATCCACAACATTTATTCCTAATTCAGGATCAACAACGTCGTGAAGAGCTTCAATCACGTTTTCAGATGATGCTTTGGTATCAGTAGTCATTATTTCTCTCCATTTGCTCTAATAATTGCATCTTTGGCTGCCATCCATGACAACAGGGCACACTTTATTCTCGCAGGATATTGCGCAACACCGATCATCGAAATTCCATCACCCAAAAGATCTTCATTTGGTTCAAAGTTTCCTTTGCTTTGCATCATGGCCAAGAATTCATCACTTGCCTTATTGAAATCATCAATCGATTTGCCATCAACCTGTTCAAACATAATGCTGGCTGATGCCTGACTAATCGAACAGCCAGTGGAATCATATGAAATCTTTTTGATCGTTTTGCCATCATCGCTAAGTAAAACTCTTACAGTTATTTCATCACCACACGTTGGATTAACATGATGGGCTTCTCCCCCGAAAGGAGTTTGTAAACCTTTGCCTCTGGGAGTTTTATAGTGATCAAGAATAACCTCTTGATACATGTTAGATAATTGCATTATTTTGTTCCAAAGAATCTAAAAACTTCATCTATACCTTCTAACAAAGCTTTGATATCTGAATCATCATTATAGATGTATGTGCTTGCTCGAGTTGTTGATTGCACTTTCAATTTATCCATAATTGGTCTTGCACAATGATTTCCCACTCGAACAGCAATTCCCATATCGTCCAAAACTTGGCCAACATCGTGTGGATGAAGTCTATTTAGCGCAAAAGAAACTGTGCTTCCTCGATCTTGGTCATCTGTTGGACCATAAATTGTCACACCTTCAATATTTTTTAATCCATCAACCATTAATTTTGTAAGGTGTCTTTCATGATTGTGAACATTTTCCATACCGATTTTCTGTAAGTATTCAACAGCCGCTCCCAATCCAACTGCTTCTGCAGCAGGTGGAGTACCTGCTTCAAATTTTTTGGGTGCTTTTGTAAAAGTTGATTTTTGCATTGAAACCGTTTCAATCATTG
>JACCDK011117253.1_pt1 | contig 14766 bp, 14 predicted proteins | sample 7445871 | NCBI WGS metagenome assembly JACCDK01 (sample SAMN15323436, study PRJNA562643) | freshwater metagenome | isolation source: river surface water | place: USA:Blue River Watershed | collected 2017-08-15 | reverse complement strand
GGACATCTTGCATGTCAAGTAGATGACATTGATCAAATAAAAAATTCTATTTTAAATTTATTGTCCAACTATGATCAATTATATTCTGGAATCCATGATAGTAATTTAACACCAGATTTAGCCGTTTCTAAAATGCTGAGTATTGTAAATAAAGATGTTATTATTTAAAGAGATAATTTTAAATATTATTGGTTTTAGTCAATATCTAAAATTAGTATTTTACAGAAAATACTTTGATTTGGTTGTTAGAGATGTAGACCCTTTAGAAATTTTAAAATTGAAATTACGGTCAAGAAATTTTACATTTGAAAATCAAAAAAAGATTAATTTTTTTTTGATTTTTTCAATTAATAATTGGGAGTCGATATTTGTTGAGGAGTTTAAAAAATTTGGCATAGTAAAACATTTTAATTGGAAAAATGTTGATAATTTTTTTGATAATAGAGATTTATGGAAATCTTTTTTTGAAAATTTAAATCATCAAATTTTAAAATCATTTGATGAATTCTATAACGATGTAGATAATTTTGTTGTTTTTTTATACACTTCTGATTTTTGTATATCTAATGAAACCTTAATTAAAATTCAACGTAAGAATGTTTTAATTATAAGTTTTTGTTGGGATGATTTGCTGTATTTTAAGTCCAAAGTTAAGGGTCAGCCAATAGGTGTATCCAAGTTGTCTAAAGTCGTTGATTTTAATTTAACGATGTCTCCAGAAGCAATACCAAGATACTTACATAATAACAGTCCTGTTTTTTTCTGGAGTTCCTTGACAAGAGTTGATTATAACTATGAATTCACATATTTAGAGAGAAGCAAAGATCAGTTTTATGTTTTGTTTATCGGGTCAAAATATGGATGGAGAGGTAAATTTATTGGTAAACTAATCCAGAAAGGTTTTGATGTTAAATGTTTTGGAAAGGGTTGGGAAAATGGTTCAATTACTTTTGAGGAAATGATAAATCAAATTAAACTGGCTCCTGTAACACTTGGGTTTGCCAACGTTGGACACACAAAATCGATAACTACAATTAAGGGCAGAGATTTTGAGGTTCCTTTATTTGGGGGCTTGTATTTAACACAATTTTCGAGTGGTCTTTCAAAGTACTATGATATTAATAAGGACGTTCTAACTTATAATAATTTTGATGATTGTGTTAAGATTTTAAATAGAATTAAATCGAATCCATTACCTTATGAAATAGTCCGAAAAAATGGTATTGAGAAAGCTTTTGAACGTGCGACTTGGAACTCTAGACTTTTATTCTTAATCGAATTTATATCTAAACTTTAATATGAATATTTGTTTGTTAGTTATTAATTATAACGGTTTGGAGTTTTTAAATAAATATTTATTGAGTTTAAACAAGGGGTGTTTTGATAACGGTATTGATTTGTATGTATCTGATGATAGGTCAACAGATAATTCTGTTAATTTTTTAGTTAACAATAATATTAATTATTCTATTAATAGTAGGGAAAGCAAAGGATTCGCTTCAAATGTCAATAACGGAATTTTATACTCTAAGAAAATAAAGTCCTATGATTATTTCTTCATTGCAAACAATGATATTAAAATAAATAGTTTGTTTTTTGAGAATCTAAGTAATCTAATTTTGCAACTGGTAAATGAGCAAGATATTGGTATTGTTGGATTCAAAGAGGTCATAGTTAATTCCCATAATTTGCTTCACGACTTCAATGAAAAAGTAGATCTAAACTTTAGGGACGTAACTTCAATTCCGGGGTTTTTCTTTTTAATTTCTAATACACTTATTGAAAAGATTGGATTATTTGATGAAGAATATTTTATGTATGGGGAAGATAATGATTATTTTTATCGTACAATAAAATCTGGATTTAGGATTATCAGTACAGATATACCAGTTTTACACTATTCAGAGGGATCTTCTATCAATTCCAAGCTTACTTCATGGTATATTTATAGAAATTTTCTACTTTTTACGTTGAAAAACAAAAATTTTTATGAGTTTATTAAAGCGATTTTAGTATTAGTTTACTATATTTTTATTCCATTTACAAAAAATACAAGTCCAAGTGTTTTGAGAATTAGAAGGAATGGTTTTTTGTATAACAATTACTTGTTGTTTAAAAGTATATTTTGGAATATTAGTTATTTTTTAAAAAATAAAATTTAGATATAATGGATTTAGAATTGATTGAAAAAATGTATTCTTCAAAGGAGTCATCTTATTTCTCTCTTGAAAGGCAAATGTTTAAAGATGCAATAATTAAGTCTAATTTGAATATACTTGATATTGGATGTGGATCAGGTATTTTAGGTGATTTTTTTATCAAATTTCAACAATGCACAGTTCATGGTGTTGAAATTAACGAAAGGGCATATCAAGAAGCAAAAGGAAGGTTATCATCTGTAATTAAGGGAAATATTGAAACGATTGAATTACCATTTGAAAATGGATGTTTTGATGCTATAATATTAGGAGATGTGCTTGAGCATCTCATTAATCCTATTGAGTTGATAAATAAAATTTTGCCTTTACTTAAACACGATGGGTCAATCTTTATAACTGTTCCCAATGTACGGCACTGGTCGGTAATAAAAGGGGTTGTTCTTAAAGATGAATGGGAGTATCAGGATTGGGGGATTTTAGACTATACTCATTTGAGGTTCTTTACAAAAAAATCTCTTATTAGTCTTTGTAATAAAAGTAAGGCAAACGTTAGTACAATAAGTAGAGTAATTCAAAATCCTTCTAAAAGTTATTTTTTCAGCAAGTTAACATTAGGATTGTTTGATGGATTTCTTGCATCACACATTTTTGTTCAATTAAAAAAATGAAGTTAAAAATTTTGTTATATGGGGAATATTGGGAAGGCACACATGTTGATTGTATTTCAAGAGTTCTTCTTGAAAGAAATATTGAGCATAGAATTTTTGATTTCTACAAAATATTATCTCCAAAAATTTTTGATAACATTTTAGATAAGGTTTATAGAAGAGTTTTTTATAATAACAATGAAAAGCGGATTAACGCTTTGTTACTTAGAGAGGCGTGCAATTACAAACCAAATGTACTTTTTGTTTCTAAAGGAATAAATATTTATCCTGAAACTTATGTTTTATTTAAATCTCTTGGAATTCTTATAGTTAATTGGAACCCTGATGATTTTTTCAATAGTTTGAATTCAAGTATAAACCTGAATAATTCTTTAAATTTATATGACATTGTCTTCTCCTCAAGGAAACATTTATTTAAAGAATATATTAAATCTGGCATTAAGAATCCTGTTTTTCTTGATTGGTATTATATACCTTGGTTACATTTAAGTAATGAGCCTATTCTTACTATTGATGATAAAATAACATTCATTGGTACTTATAGTAAAAGAAGGGAGGATATTTTAGCATCTATTAATAAAATTTTCCCACTAGAAATTTGGGGAGCTGGTTGGGGTAGATCTGGTATTATTAAAAGAGAAAATACTCTACTGCACAAACAAGAATTAAGTCAGAAAGATTTTCCTAAAGTTATTGCTTCTAGTAGAGTTAATTTAAATATACTTACTCTTGAAAATAGGGATTTAACAAATTTGAAATTATTTGAAATTACAGCTTCTAACGGATTATTATTAACAGAAGTAAACGATTCAACTTCTGAAATCTTTAATGACTCTTGTTTTTATTATAATGAATTTGGAAATATTAATGAGTCATTAGATTTTTTATTTGATTTAGTTAATAATGATTATATTAATTCTGTTCGAGACTTAGGGCATAAAAAAATTGTTGAAGGGAATAATTCAATTTTTGATAGAGTTGATTTTATCTTAAATTCCATAATAGATAATGGTATTAATTGATTCAGTTTATGTTCATGAGAGTGGAGGTAAAAGCTTATTAATTTATTTAGCATCTGAGCTAAAATCAAATAATGTTGAGTTTTATTTATTGGTTGACTCAAGGTTTCCTGAAGCGGAATTACTAAAATATAAATATTTTAAGTTAAATAAATCTAGTGAATCTGAACGGAAAAAGTTCTATCTAAATAATAAGGATGAATTTTCAAAAGTTCTATGTTTTGCAAATATTCCTCCTCCAATTTACCTTTCTATTCCAGTATTTGTTTTCTTTCACAATTTGTTAATTATACAAAATTTCTTTTTTAGAAATGGTTATGGTTTTGTCGATAAATGCTTTTTTTTATTAAAAAGAGTTTATTTGTTTATGAAATTAAATAAAAACTATAATGTTATTGTTCAAACTGATTTAGTTAAAAATTTGTTCTCTAGAAAGGTTTATTTCCGACCCGAAAATATTTTAGTGGTTCCATTTTTTTCTAATAAGTTTGAAGGCCATAATGATTATTGTGATAGGGATAAAGCGAATAAATTTGTTTATGTTGCCGATGGTGTAAGTCAAAAAAATCATATTAATTTATTGAAAGCTTGGGAGATTTTATTTAGTAAGTATAATATTAATCTAGAATTACATCTAACAATTCCTCCAAAATTTGATACCTTACTTGATGTAATTAATAACTTAAATTCAAAAGGGTTGAATATAGTTAATCATGGAATTTGTAATTTCAATCAAGTCAAGGACCTTTATTTGAAATCAGAATATTTAATATTCCCTTCATTAGCAGAAAGCTTCGGCCTGCCACTTTTGGAGGCTTCTTCTTGTGGGTGTAAGATAATGGTTTCAAATTTAGAGTACCATAAAAATTTGATAGTACCAACTGCAGTTTTTAATCCTTATTGTCCATCTAATATTGCCTTGGTAGTGTACAATCAATCTTTGAAAACTGATACAAATAAAACAAGTATCATAATTAATAATATGTCTAATAAGTTTGTCGAATTAATCGCTTAAAATTTATGTTTAGAGGGAAAGTGCTTTTAATTACAGGAGGAACAGGTTCATTCGGTAATGCTGTTTTAAATAAATTTCTAGATACTGATATCAAAGAAATTAGAATTTTTAGTCGTGATGAAAAAAAACAACATGACATGAGGACAGAATTAAAAAATCCTAAGATAAAATTTTACATAGGAGATGTTCGTGATTATGAAAGTATTTATACGGCTTTAAGTGGTGTTGACTACGTGTTTCATGCAGCTGCATTGAAGCAGGTTCCTTCCTGTGAGTTTTACCCAGTAGAAGCTGTTAAAACCAATGTATTTGGAACCGAAAATGTATTAAATGCAGCCATCAATCAGAATGTTTCAAAAGTAATATGTTTAAGTACCGATAAAGCTGTTTATCCTATAAATGCAATGGGAATTTCTAAGGCAATGATGGAAAAAATAATGGTAGCAAAATCTAGGACTTCAGGGAATACTATTATAGTTGGCACTAGATATGGAAATGTAATGGCATCTAGGGGGTCTGTAATTCCTCTATTTCGTGACCAAATTGCGAATCAGCAAAACATAACTATCACTAATCCTAATATGACTAGGTTTATGATGACTTTAGATAATGCAGTTGATTTGGTATTGTATGCTTTTAAAAATGGTAATACAGGTGATATTTTTGTTCAAAAATCACCTGCATCCACTATCGGAGAACTAGCTGATGCAATGAAAAAAATATATAATTCTAAAGTTGAAATTAATGTAATAGGAACTAGGCATGCTGAAAAGTTGTACGAAACACTACTTGCAAAAGAAGAAATAATCCATGCAGAGGATTTGGGTGACTATTTTAGAGTGCCAGCAGATAATAGAGACCTTAATTACAATAAGTATTTTTCAGAGGGTTCAATTAATTTTTCTGATATAGACGATTATCATTCCCATAATACTAATAGACTTAGTGAATCAGAGTTAATTGATTTGTTGAAGAGTATCGGATTTCCAAATTAAAGACAATCAGATTATGGCAAAATTAAAATTACTTACAGTAATTGGGACAAGACCTGAAATTATAAGATTAGCAGAGATTATTAAATTAGCTGATAAAGTATTTGATCATATTTTAGTTCATACTGGACAAAATTATGATTATAGCTTAAACGAGATATTTTTTGAGAATCTAGAGCTAAGGAAACCGGATTATTTTTTAAATGTGGTTGGGAATAATTTAGGGGCTACGATAGGTAATGTTATTTCGAAATCTTTTGATGTGTTATTAAAAGAACAACCAGATGCATTACTTGTATTAGGTGATACAAATAGCGTACTATGTACAATTGCGGCGAAAAGGCTTAAAATACCTATTTTTCATATGGAAGCGGGTAATAGATGTTTTGATCAAAATGTCCCAGAAGAAATTAACCGCAAAATTTCTGATCATATTAGCGATATAAATTTAACATATACAGAGCACTCAAGGAGATATTTATTAAGTGAAGGGTTTAGAAAAGACCATGTTTTTGTTACTGGATCGCCACTTTTTGAAGTATTAAATAATTACAAATCAAAGATTGAAAATAGTGAAATTATAAAAACATTAAATTTAGAAAAAGGCAAATATTTTGTTTTAAGTGCTCATCGAGAGGAAAATATAGATTTAGGTGATAATTTTAATATTTTAGTTAATTCAATTAATGAGGTAGCGGAAACATATTCTTTACCAATTATTTTTTCAACACATCCTAGGACACAAAATAGAATTAATAATAATAATATTAAATTCAATCCACTGGTCATTAATTTAGATCCGTTGGGATTTTTTGATTATGTAAACTTACAACAAAATGCATTTTGTGTACTTTCTGACAGTGGTACAATCAGTGAAGAGGCTGCTATGATGGGGTTTAGAGCTGTTAGTATCAGAACAAGTACTGAGCGACCTGAAGCAATAGACGCAGGATCGATTGTATTAGGTGGAATTAATTCATATGATATTTTAAATTCAATTGAAATTAGTACTAAAACATTTAATCCTGCGATTTTGTCGTTACCTATTGAATATAAAGTTCATGATGTTTCACATCGAGTTATAAAAGTGATTCAAAGTTATACTGGTATTGTTAATCGCGTAATTTGGAATAAGTAATGAAATATAGAGTATTAATAATTGGTTCAAATGGGATGGCTGGTCATTTAATTTCTGACTATCTTGCTTTGAATCCAAAATTTGAAATTGTGAGAGTTGCAAGAGACTCGTCACTTAAAAATGCCGACTTTCACATTGATGTTTCCGATTTTGATGTTGTTTCCGAGCTAATTTCAAATTTAAATCCTGATTATGTTATAAATGCAATTGGAGTTTTAAATGCAGATGCAGAAAACAATCCAGATAGAGCTGTATTATTGAACTCTTATTTCCCGCATTTTCTTGCTAAAATATGTAATAGATCTAGTTCTAGATTATTACATATCAGTACAGATTGTGTATTTAACGGCAAAAAGGGGGCATATTTGGAAAGCGATTGTAAAGATGGCATAGGGTTTTATGCTCAATCTAAGGCACTAGGAGAAGTCTATTATCATAATCATATTACAATTAGAACTTCTATAATTGGTCCCGATATTAAAAGAAATGGAATTGGATTATTAAATTGGATTTTTTCACAAAATGGTGACGTGACTGGGTATTCTGGGGCATATTGGGGGGGCGTTACCACTCTTGAATTAGCGAAATTTATTGAATTTTTTATTCTTCGAAATTTGGATGAGGTTAATATTTATCATCTGACGAATAGCGAAAAAATAAGTAAATTTGACTTGTTAAGAATTATAAACGAAGTTTTTAATTTGAAACTAAATATTACTTCATCAAGTGTATATAAAGTAGACAAGTCTTTGATTAATTCAAATAAGGTAATTGATTATAAAGTTCCTTCTTATCAAATTATGATAGAAGAAATGCATAAGTGGATTCATAAAAATAATGAATCATATCCACATTACAAATTAGATTAGTTTGAAGATTCTAGTAATATCTCAATATTTTTGGCCCGAGAATTTTAGGGTTAATGATCTTTGTATTGAACTTCAAAGTAGAGGTCATGAAGTTTCAGTTTTGACTGGAAAGCCTAATTATCCTCAGGGGCAATTTTTCGCAGGGTATGATTTTTTCGGTAAAAAGAAAGAAGTGTATAATGGTATAACTGTTTATAGAGCTTCTTTAATTCCAAGAGGAAAGGGAGGTAGTGTGAGCTTGGTTTTAAACTATTTATCATTTGTATTTTTTGCTTGTGTAAGAATATTTTCAATAAAACAGAAAGTTGATAAAATTATTGTCTATCAACTTTCACCTGCCACTGTAGGATTCCCGGGTATTTTAGCCAAATGGAAATTTAATGCTGAACTATACTTTTATATTCAAGATTTATGGCCTGAAAGCCTAGTTGATGCAGGCGGTATAAAATCTAAATTTATTCTTAGGATCGTAAATTCAATGATGAATATTTTTTACAAAAAGTCTACACAAATATGGGTTCAATCAACGGGATTTATTAAGTACTTACAGAGTAAAGGAATTGATGAATCCAAGGTAAAATTTTTGCCAAATACTGTTGAATCCTTTTATAAGGCTGAAAATATTTATGAAAAGTATAAAGCTCTTTTTCCTTTAGGATTCAATGTCGTTTTTGCAGGTAATATTGGCGTTGCGCAAGATTTTGATACAATTATAAATGCGGCTATTATATTAAAAAGTAAGAATTTAACTATTAATTGGGTTATTTTAGGTGATGGAAGAGAGAAATCTAAAATAATTGAAAAAATTAATAAGTATGATCTTAATGGATATTTTCACTTTTTAGGGTCATTTCCAAGTAATGAAATGCCTTACTTTTTCGCATGCGCCGATGCTTTACTGGTAAGTTTAAAACCAAGTAAAATATTTTCTTTAACCATTCCTTCCAAATTGCAATCCTACTTAGCCTGTGGTAAACCAATAATTGGAAATTTAGATGGTATTGCTGCATCAATAATCACAGAATCTAATTCTGGTCTTTGTTCATCATCTGGAGATCAAAATTCTTTAGCTTACAATGTCGAATCTATTTATAAATTGGATTTGAAAGAACGTAAACAATTAGGGCTTAATGCATATAATTATTATCTCCAAAATTTTGATCGAAAATTAGTATACAATAAACTAGAGGAATATTTAAAATAGAATGCTTGATCGTTTAATTGCCCTTATAGTTCTAATAGTATTATCGCCAGTCTTTATAGCTGTGGCTTTGGCTATATTCATTGAAGATGGTTCCCCAATATTCTTCAAACAGAAACGAATAGGCATAAATTATACTTTCTTCAAGATCTACAAGTTCAGAAGCATGAAGAAGAATACTCCGAATGTCGCAACGCATTTATTAGAAAACCCCAAATCCTATTTATTGCGAAATGGAGGGGTGCTGCGAAAGTTGAGTTTGGACGAATTACCTAATTTAATAAACATAATCAAAGGAGAAATGGTATTCGTCGGGCCTAGACCAGCTTTGTATAATCAAGACGATTTAATGGCCTTAAGGGTAGCAACTGGAGTAGACAAATTGATGCCAGGTATCACAGGTTGGGCTCAGATAAATGGGCGAGACGACATTACAATTGAAGCTAAAGTGGAGTTAGAGAAAGAGTATTTGGAGAAAAAGTCAGTCTGGTTTGATTGCAAAATAATTTTTCATACCTTTTTCCAAGTAATTATTAGAAAAGGAGTTAAGCACTAATCAATATTTTGTAAATAATCGTACTTTATAAAGTATTTCAGATATAAATTTTAATGACAAGATCAATCGGAATTAATATATTAAGATTACTTACAGCTCTTTCAGTATTATTTACTCATTTTGGTTCACCTACAGGAGTTTTAAAAGTATTCTTTTTAACTATCATGATTTTATTAAAGTGATTTTTTGGTCTAATAAAGGGCTACATTTTGGGGTAGTTATTTTTGTAGTTTTAAGTGGCTTTTTGATTCATGCAACTTCAAAAAATTTAGGAAAGAGAGAGTATTTGTTAAAAAGGTTTATTCGGATATATCCACTTTTTATTATATCATCAATTGTTGGTTTGTTGTGTTCAAACAAATGCGACTATCCAACATTTTTCTACAACGTTACTTTATTAAGTTCTGTGATTCCATTTGATAGGCCGCCAGGTAATCCTATTTTAATAACTGTTATAGTTGAAATGGTTATTTATATGTGCTATTTATTTCTTAGAAATTACAATACATATATTGTCTTATTTTGTTTATTTATTGCATATATATTTAACATATTATTATATGCTATGCTTGGAGTTGGTAGTGAGTTTATCCAAAGAAATTTATTTTCACTCTTATTTTATTGGTATATAGGAGCTTCATCATTCGAATATTTTATTAAAAATAATAATGTGTTGAAGCTTAATAAAGTAATTTTGTTATTTATTTTTTATGTTTTGATAACAAATTTTATTTATATCAAAGGAGCACATTATTTTTATTCTATTATTTTGGCTGTTATTTCTTCATTTATGGTTGTAATAATTTATAATATGGATATTAGAAGAATTTATAACAATTCAATATTTATTAAGGGGTTAAATTTTTTAGGGGAATCATCTTATTCTATTTACGTCTGGCATATAATTGTAATGGATTCTGTTTTGAAATATTTTTTAGTTTGGAATACCAAAAGCTATGTTATATCATTATTAATTACATTATTTATAGCCTCTCTTTCTTATTTATTTATAGAAAAATACTTTATGAGTAAGAAAAAACTGGTTAAGTCTATTTTTATTTCACCTTAATATTTTTATTTATAATTCCCCATTCTCGAATGTATATAAAGACTTCGTTGAGAATTTAAATATAGTTGTAGGTTCTAATACAACCTATTTACATGCGTCAGTTTTGGAAGATGAAGCATGTAAACTCTCAATAGTATTCAAGCATTTAATGCCAAAAACTTACTTCATTAGTTTGTTTTTTTAATAACTCGCATGAATCAAGCTCCCTAAATCCTGTACAGATTTAATTTTTAAAGTTTGGGATCTTTCAAAGCCGTAATAGGCAGTCATCGTTATGTGTGGATTCACTTTATTTGGTTCCCCCCTATATCCATGGTCGCCTGTTATGATTATTTTAAAGGCATTATTTCGAACTAGCGAATTTATTAGTGGCGCTTGTAGTATGCTGTTTGTAAATCGCCAATACCTTTCATAGTTTTCAAATCTATTTAAATAAATGCTTGATTCAAATTTTCTATGACCTTTGTAATTCAAAGGTGAATGAGGCATTAGAAGGTGCAAATAAATGAACACTCTATCCCCTTCTAATTTTTTAATTTTTTGGTAGCTATTTTCAATTAAATAACGGTTGTGATATGACTGCCTAACTCCCGGTATAGAATCATATAGAAAAGCAATAAGCGATTTAGCAAATAGTTGTCTGAGAAAAGTTGATTTTTTTTCTACATTCTCATAATAATAAATTTTGGAAAATGCTTTCGAACTTCCTATGTCGAAAATTCCAAAATTATAGATTTTAACTCCTTTTTTCTCCAGATGATGAATTAAACTAGAACCTCTTAATTCATGAATCCCTTGATTAATGTTTGATCTATTTGCTGAAAATTTAAAATTATAATTGAATAATGAAGATAGACTATTTATAGTTGACAAGTCATTACTATATTGGGTATTATTTACTTCCCATCCTGATGAAATTAAACGATTGCTAAATTCTAAAAGAGATGTATCAGGATTATTCTTATATAATTCAGTAGGTGAGGAATACTCGTCTAAAATCAATAGAATTACAGGTTTGGTATATGAATTGTTCATTTGAATGGAATGGCTTGTATTAGGCTTCTCTGACAAATGATATTTTATTGTTGGTGATACAAAAATTGATAGGCTTAGTATAAATAAAAAGGTTTGAATTATAAGGAGTTTTCCTTTTAGTATTGACCTTATTTTATAATAAATTACAATGAGCACAATCCAACTAAAGGGTAAAAAATACCTGATTCTAATGATAGGGAGCTTGATCCATATGCTATTAATGTAATCATTTAATAGAATAATTTGCTCATAATAAAATATAACTAGTATTGACGGGATAATAAATACTGTGATATCTACAGCGTATCTATTAAGGATGAACATGTTAAGTTTCTGATAACATATTTCAAGTAAAATTATACAAAAGACTAACCATGCAAATGAATTAGTAAATGGAATATTTATTGCGGATTTGATTAGATAAGGGCCAAGTACTAAAAATAGAAATAAATTATCCTTAAATATAGACTGTAGCTTTTTTAACATTTTTCTAATAAGTAGAGTGTTCGCACAGACTTGTCAAGAGTCTTCTTTTGGATTAGCTTATATTTTTGCAGGATGATCAGTTCAAATTCCTCCTTACTAGGATAATACCTTGGATTATTTTTCAATAAATGGATTACTTTGCGATCCGTTTTTTCAATAAATTCGACTAGCACATATCTAGAAGAAAATTCATATAATAAATCAGTAATGAGTTCGAAAGGAATCATCTTTGGTAAAGCTAGATGATGCACCAGTGCAAGTGCCATCACTAGGTCCGATTTTGCACGTGTAAAAATTGACTGATGCTCTTTTCCTAATAACCCGAAATCAGGACTAGTCTGAGACAGGTCGCCAACGAGTGTTTGTAGCTTTTGATTATTGGTTTCAGTAATTCGTTGCTCAATTGCATCAACGCAATTCATATCAAATTCCAGGGCTATTACATTTTTAGCTTTTTCACCGGCGATTTCAGAGAACTTTCCTGTGTTAGCACCTAAGTCTAAGATACGAGTGGGCTTTAAATCATCGAGAATGTGCTTGATAGTAAACTCTTTATCGGCTAAATACTCTGGAGTTTCAATGTCTTTTTCATAGTAATCTTCCCAATAAGTAGGATATCGATAATAGTCCTTCCAGCTTTCAATGGTAGTTTTAATCATAAGAATGGCCTCAATTAGCTTTTCTTTTGTAAAGCCTTTTGACACATTCTTTTCCTTGCTAGGTTTATGGTATGCTTTTGCGTGTAAATGAAGATGCAAAAGGCATGTGAGATTTAACCAAGATTTGGCAGGTAAATTTTGACTAATAAAGTCCAAAGGTAACCCTCGTTGACTCGCTATGGTTAATGTCCCCCACTGTTGACCTTTGTAATGCATAAGGGAAAATGGCCCCAACATTTCTTCACAAAATTGTCGATAACAATTCCAATAATCTGGTTCGTTAAAAAATGAAAATGAAGTGGTATCAAAAAGAACGGCTTTACCTCCTTTAAAGTAAAAATTATAGGGGGTCGCATCTTTTAGAATCATACCATTCTCAATAGCCACTAAATTGATTTCTAAATAGGATAAAATCACTTTTCGCCATTGGGCATAACACCACTCAAAGGGTAGGCTTATAAAATCTATTTGTTCTGGGCGGATGATTTTATATGTATTATTATCTTGGTTTTCTGATTCTTGATGTGAGATAAGTAATTGTTGTCCTACTAATTTCAAATAGAGGCCTGATGCCATCAAATGATCGTATTCTAGCTTGTAAACAGGAAAAATATAGCGGATGTAACGCCCATCTTTTTTTACAACCCGGGCTGCCTGATCTTTAAAAGAAAAATATTGAGGAGGTATTTCGCTCATTTCTCCTTTTTCTTAAATAGGTATTTGATGTAATGGATTACCCTTTTGTAAAATACGACGAAGGTCAAAAGTCCAGAAAGGATAGCTTGAAATAATAAGCTTCCTGCTCCAGGATCAATGTAAGCTAAATTGGATAAATTTGTCATAATACGTGCAATTTAACATTTTTTGCTTTTTAATTTTCGCTGTTGGTGGATTTTTATTTAATGGTAATTAACGGATTACCATTAAATAAAAATCCAGCCTACGTTACTCTTAAAGTATCGCTTGTCCTAAATTTTAGTTAAATTTGTATAATTATTTACGTACCAAATACTCTAGTATGAAATTATTCAGTCGAATTCTTCTGACCCTTTCCTTTCTTGTACTTGTTCATGCCGCCTTTTCGCAAGCAAAACGTAAAGTGGATGATCTGAGTGATGAAGAAATTGCTACCTTCTTTGAACGTGCCCAATCCAGTGGCATGACAGAAGCCCAATTAGAAAAAGCAGCGAAGGCACAAGGTTATACTTCGGCGGACATCGCAAAAATGCGTAACCGTTTGACACAATTAGGGGATAATAAGTCCAAAGAAAAGACTACAACTACCAAAGGGAAAACATCTTCTAAAAGAACTGTTCCTCGGAATTTAAGTTCGAAAAAAGGGGCTAATAATGCGTATGAAGAAGATTCGGACGATGTCTCTATGGAGGAGGAAATCGTAGATTCTACTTTGTTGCCCAAGAAAAAGATATACGGCGCAAATCTTTTTAATAATAAGAAATTAAACTTCGAACCCGATTTACGCATCGCCACCCCGGTGAACTATACCTTAGGGCCAGATGATGAGCTGAATATTGATATTTTTGGCGAAGTGATGGATAATTATACTGTCACAGTTAGTCCGGAGGGAACAGTGAAAATTTTGAACTTAAGCCCTATATATGTCAATGGACTAACGGTAGAGGCGGCATCTGCTCGTATCGTAAGTCGTTTAAGACAATTATACCAAGGCTTAAATCGCCCTGGAAGTGGCTCTTCTGCTATTGTTACTTTAGGTAACGTGCGTAGTATTAAAGTGACGCTGGTAGGTGAAGTGGAAAACCCGGGTTCATACACCATTTCTTCTTTGGCAACTGTATTCAACGCATTGTAGTTAACTAGAGGACCTAATGAAAATGGATCTTACCGAAGTATTCGCGTGATTAGAAATAACAAAGTGGTT
>JACCDK010535256.1_pt1 | contig 14774 bp, 13 predicted proteins | sample 7445871 | NCBI WGS metagenome assembly JACCDK01 (sample SAMN15323436, study PRJNA562643) | freshwater metagenome | isolation source: river surface water | place: USA:Blue River Watershed | collected 2017-08-15 | reverse complement strand
CTGCTCACAAATCAAGCGCCTAGTGGCTAAAGCGAGGTTGCTCACGCCCGTCGCTTTCTGGCGCGTTCTTGGCGCTACTTTAGGATGGCGATATGAAAAGAGTGAAAAATAGGCTCTACCTCAGCGCTTCAATTTTATTGCTCTTTCAAGGGTTACTGGTATTAACAGGTGGCTTGGTCCGATTAACTGGATCCGGCCTTGGCTGCCCCGCCTGGCCAAAGTGCACTCCCGAATCATTTCGCCCTATCGAAGTGCACTCTCGCTTCCATGCTTTCATCGAATTTGGTAATCGAATGCTGACCTTTGCGCTTCTTGCCACTGCGATAACTACCTTCTATTTGGTACGTAGAGAGTTTCGTAAAGGAAGAGTGATTAGAAATGATATTTACAGTCTTGCCATATTGCAGGTTGTGGGAATTTTAGGACAGGGAGTTCTCGGAGGCATCACAGTTCTAACCAAATTGCATCCGCTATCGGTTGCAAGCCACCTCCTGCTCTCAATGTTATTGATTGCCGGGGCGGCTACCCTGCAATTTAAAATCAAGAATTTCGCCTTAAGCGTTAGCGAATCTCGAGTTGAACCAGATCACCTGGCATCGCGATTACTAGCGGTGATCGCATTTGCAACCTTGATTGCCGGGACCATCGTCACTGGTACTGGGCCTCATGCGGGTGATATCGATGCACCTCGCTTTGGCTTCTCACTCTATTTGGTAACTCGAATTCACACCGCCCTAGTGGCTTTGACGGTGGCAACCACCCTCTACCTACTTTGGCGGGCTCCACGGCTTGAGATCAAGTGGCTACTTGCGGTGATTTTTGGCCAAGGCTTTATAGGCTATCTGCAATGGCATTTGGGGCTTCCGGAAGCATTGGTGGGTTTACACCTGCTGGGTTCGGTGCTCTTCTGGTTTGCTATTTGGAGAGTCCGAATAAGTTTCAAATACCAACTAACACAAATGAATACGCATTTAATAACCAATTAACAAGCAATAATTAAAAAATTAATAAGAAGTTGCATTTGTAGCTATTAGGGGGATGGGATGACTTTTACTTGGAGCGATTTAGACGACCAAGTAGTCAAGTACTCCAGAGCGCTCGCAGCTGATGCGGTTCAAAAAGTTGGCAATGGGCACCCAGGCACCGCGATGTCATTAGCTCCAGTTGCCTATCTACTTTTTCAAAAACATCTAGTTCATGATCCAAGTGCTCCCAACTGGATTGGACGGGATCGCTTTGTGCTCTCATGCGGCCACTCTTCTTTAACGCTTTACATTCAACTTTACTTAAGCGGCTATGGTTTAGAGCTCTCTGATCTTCAAGCATTTAGAACTTGGGGTTCCTTAACTCCGGGGCATCCTGAATTTGGGCATACCGCTGGCGTAGAAATGACGACTGGTCCACTTGGGGCGGGCATCTCAACCGCAGTTGGCATGGCAATGGCAACACGTTTTAAAAAGGGTCTACTAGATCCCAATTCCAAATTATTTGATCACCGAGTCTATGTCCTCTGCTCTGACGGTGATTTGCAAGAAGGCGTGGCATCTGAAGCATCATCACTTGCTGGAACACAAGAGTTAGGTAATTTGATCGTAATCTACGACGACAACCGCATCTCGATTGAAGGCGATACCCATTTGGCATTTACCGAAAATGTATCTGCTAGGTACCGCGCATACGGTTGGCACGTTGAAGAAGTTGCCACCAAATCAGATGGTTCAGTGGATTTAGAAAAGCTAGATCATGCGCTAGAAAAGGCAAAGCAAGAGTTATCAAAGCCATCACTAATCAGATTAAAGAGCGTAATCGCATGGCCGGCACCGAAAGCCCAAGGAACCGCAAAATCTCATGGTTCAGCACTCGGTGATGAAGAGGTTGCCGCTACCAAGATTGAACTAGGTCTCAATCCAGAAGAGAAGTTTGCAATGCCCGAAGAGCTGCTTTCGCATGCCCGCAAAGTGAAGTTACGTGGAATGCAACTACGCGCTAAATGGGATGAAGAATTAGCAGCTTGGAAGAGATCGCAACCAGACAAAGGTGCGCTTTTAGATCGGTTAATTTCCATGGATTTACCGGCGTTAACAGTGCCGGAATTTTCAACCGATAAGGAGTTAGCGACCCGTGCCGCAAGTGGCAAGGTGATCAACGCACTTGCCTCACAGCTACCAGAATTATGGGGTGGTTCTGCAGATTTAGCCGAGTCAAATAACACCACCATAGAAAATGGCGGATCATTCTTACCAAGCACTAGCACTATCAATGGCGCTAACCCTTATGGGCGGATCATCCATTTTGGAATCCGCGAGCATGCGATGGGCTCGATAATTAATGGCATCACCCTAAGTGGCTTAACTAAGGCCTTTGGAGGCACCTTCTTGATGTTTGCGGATTACATGAGGCCCGCAGTTCGTTTAGCAGCCCTTATGGATATTCCGAGTATTTATGTGTGGACTCATGATTCAGTTGGTGTCGGTGAAGATGGTCCGACACATCAACCAATCGAGCACTTTGCTGCACTTCGCGCTATCCCTAATTTTCATGTGATTAGACCTGCGGATGCCAATGAAACCGCAGCCTGTTGGTTAGAACTTCTAAGACGGAAGAAGCCAGCCGGAATTTTGCTCTCTAGGCAACCACTTCCAACGCTTCCAGCTAATCATGAAGGCGTTGCAAAAGGTGCATATGCGCTAAAGCCGGTAAGTAATCCAAAAGTTTCGATTATCGCAACTGGCTCTGAAGTTGCCCCTGCTTTGAAAGCTGCGGAGATTCTGGAGAGCCAAGGTATCGCTTCTCAAGTGGTCTCTGCACCATGTCTAGAGTGGTTATCAGATCAAACTTCAGATTATCGAGAATCGTTGCTACCTAAAGGAGCGCTCAAAGTTAGCGTCGAGGCGGGCATCGCTCAAGGTTGGCGAGAATATGTTGGTGATGACGGGCTAATTATCTCGCTTGACCGATATGGCGCATCAGCATCTGCCGGAAAATTGTTTGAAGAATTTGGATTTACGGGAGCAAAGATCGCAGAGAAAATTCTGACAAAGTTGACCGCTTCAGATGGATTTCGATGAAAATCTCTGACTTATATTCTGCCGGTACCAGTACTTGGCTAGATGATCTCTCGCGGGGCGCATTAACCTCTGCCTTGCCAGAGCGAATTGCCAAGCGCGAAGTTTTTGGCGTTACCACCAACCCAGCCATCTTTCAGGCTGCAATTACTAAAGACCCAAGTTACCGGGACTCCATCGAAAAGAATGCTCACTTGAGCGCCGAAGAGATTGTTGAAAAATTAACTACCGAAGATGTTAAGACTGCCTGCAAATTATTTACTGAGATTTATCGAGAAAGTCGCGGGGTTGATGGTCGAGTTAGCATTGAGGTAGACCCGCGACTTGCACATGACACTAACGCCACCGTCGAGCAGGCCAAAAGGTTGTGGCAGATCATCGATGAACCGAATTTAATGATCAAGATACCGGCAACTCGCGCTGGGCTACCTGCAATTACTGAGGTAATCGCAAGCGGGATCAGCGTCAATGTAACTTTGATCTTCTCGTTGACTAGGTACGCAGAAGTTATAGATGCTTATCAAGCAGGTATTTCCAAAGCCACCAACCCTAATGAGATTCATTCGGTCGCTTCTTTCTTCGTAAGTCGCCTCGATACTGCAATTGATAAATTGTTAACAGATGATGCGCTAAAAGGAAAAGCAGCAGTGGCAAATGCGCGTTTGGCGTATGAGTTGTACCTAGAAAAATTTAAAGACTTCCCACATAATCATCAACGTCCGCTTTGGGCTTCAACTGGCGTTAAGGATCCTCTATATCGTTCAACTCTTTATGTGGATTCCCTGATCGCACCAAATACGGTAAATACCATGCCTCCTACTACTCTTGCGGCAGTTCTAGATGCTGAGATCTCTGCTCAAGATAGCATCACTGACAATATCGAAGGCGCGAAAGCGGAATTGCTTGCGCTGGCAGAAGTTGGAATCGATTTAAACAAAATCACCGATGAGCTTGAAGCAGATGGCGTCATGAAATTTATGAACTCATGGGAGACGCTATTGGCTGAGGTTGAGAAAGCCAAACAGTGATCCAATTATCTGGAAACTTTTGTGAATTTATCGATAGAGGTAGTGAGCTTTATAGAAAATTAAGTGATGCAAATTCGCGGTTGACAATGCGCGACCCGAATTTGTGGGGAGAAAGAGCAAGTGTTGAAGCCAAGATTCGCCTCAATTGGGTGGATCTTCCCGAAACTTCAAGAGATTTATTGCCGCTACTAGATGCGCTTGCTGCTAAATATCGTAATCGTGAGGTCATTCTCTGCGGCATGGGTGGCTCTTCACTTGCACCTGAGGTGATTGCAAGTACTTTTAAGAAGGAGCTACTGGTATTTGATTTAACCGATCCAAATTATGCTGCGCATGCATTAACAAGAGATTTAAAGAATTCTGTAATCGTAATTAGTTCTAAATCAGGATCAACTATTGAAACGGCAGCACAAAAAGAGGCAATGCAGGCAGCACTCCTTTCGCAAGGCTTAGATCCCAAAGCTCACATAGTCGTTGTAACCGATCCGGATTCTGGCCTTGATATAGAGGCAAGAACGGACGGTTATACCGTCATAAATGCTGATCCAAATGTAGGCGGTCGTTTCTCTGCGCTTACTGCATTCGGACTTGTACCTACTGCCTTAATTGGAGTTGACCCATCTCTGCTTTTGGATAGCGCTGCGCTTCTACGGAGAGAATTGGAAAAAACCGAGAACTTGGCGATTGATCTGGCCTATCTACTTGCAACCCAAAGCAATCAATTTCTGGCTTTTGTAGATTCGAGTGATTTCCCTGGACTTACTGATTGGATCGAACAATTAATTGCAGAGTCCACAGGAAAAGATCAAAAGGGGCGTCTGCCAGTAGTCATTGGCCGGGCAAACGAAGCTATCGGATCTAGACAGATGGTAATCACCTTTTCAGAAGGTGGCGACTTACAGGTGCGTGGCGAGCTAGGTGAGCACTTCTTGCTCTGGGAGTGGGCCACTGCCCTTTTGGCAGTTGAACTTAACATTGATCCTTTTAATCAACCAAATGTGACCGAAGCAAAGGTTGCAACTTCAGAATTGTTAAAAGAGTGGCACGGAAAATTACCAGTACTTACATTTGGAAAACTTGATGGCAACGTGGAAGTCGACTCACCTTCGCTAAATGCAGAATTGAGATCTCTTGTGGACCAACCTGCTAAATATCTTGCGATTCTCGCCTATTTAGATAGAAAAGATGATGCCAAATTGATTGAGCTCCGGAAAATACTGGCTGAAAAATCTGGTAAGCCTGTGACATTCGGTTGGGGTCCACGCTTTCAGCATTCAACGGGACAGTTTCATAAAGCCGGACAGCCAAATGGATCTTTTTTAATTATAACCGGCAATAACGATCGAGACTTCGAGATTCCTGGCCGCGAATTTACTTTTCAAACTTTGGTCATGGCACAAGCTCTTGGCGAATTTAGAGCTTTATCTGCCCGAAAATATCCAGTTAGTAGAGTGCATCTGCATAATCGGGTATTTGGAATATCTGAACTTATTGCTGCCGCCAATGCGCTTTAAATTAACCAGCAATTAAAGTAATTAGTCGTCGTCTCCACGTAATTTCTTGAGCGCATCTTCAAGAATCTTGTTTGCTTCTGCTTGTGTGCGCCGCTCTTTTACATAAGCTAAATGGGTTTTATAAGGCTCGTTCTTGATTGGCGAAGGTGGATTCTTTTTATCCTGTCCCGCTGGAAAACCGCACTTTGGGCAATCCCATTCATCTGGAACCACAACGCCTTCCTCTTGCGCGAAAGATGGGCGCACTTCATGTCCATTTGCACACCAGAAAGAGACGGTAAAACGTTCAATTGCTTCGCCGCGTTCGGCCTCGCCCATAGGGCCGGCACCGACACGACTACCTCTGATTGCACTTCCGCCTGCCATCTCTTACCTCCGCTTTAAAATTTTCTCTAGATTGATTATTTTAAAATTAAACTTAGGGCGACTACCGTTGCAAACCAGATTCCGCCAACCACAATCGTGATGCGATCTAAATTTTTCTCAACCACCGAGCTTCCACCATATGTAGAAGAGATTCCGCCACCAAAAAGATCTGAAAGTCCAGATCCTTTGCCTTTATGTAGTAGCACCAAGAGAATCATTAAAACGCTGGTAATCACTAAGAGTATTGATAGCGCTAACTCCACGGAAGTTCCTTTTATAGTAGTTGTTAGGTTTTTTTAGCTCTGTTGAGGCAGAGCAGAATTCTATCGCTCTAAATAGCTTTGGCTAACCGTTCACCGAGGCGTAGAACTTGGCAATTTTCGCAAATTCCTCTGGGTCTAGGCTCGCACCGCCAACTAAAGCACCGTCGACGTCTGGTTGCTTCATGATCTCGACGACATTAGAAGCTTTCACTGAACCGCCATAGAGGATCCGACATCTCTCTGCGATCTCATCAGAGCCGATCTCAGCCATGACTTTACGAATCGCGTGGCAGACCTCTTGGGCATTATCTGGAGTAGCGCTCTTACCGGTACCGATCGCCCATACTGGTTCATATGCAATCACGATCTTCTTCAAATCTGGTTTATGTAGCCCAGCTAAACCTGCTTTAACTTGTGAAAGCACGTGCGAAACGTGGTTACCAGATTCGCGGATGGATAGCTCCTCGCCAACACAGAATATTGGAACTAATTCATTTGCTAAGGCTGCCTTGATTTTGCGATTGATTAGTTCATCGCTTTCATCATGAATTGCACGTCTTTCCGAGTGGCCAATCACGACATAGGTGCAACCAAGCTTTGCCAGCATGGAACCCGAAATATCTCCTGTGAATGCACCACTACTTTCAGGAGAGAGATCTTGTGCTCCATATAGAAGGCGTAACCGATCTCCGTCTACTAGAGTTTGAATCGAACGAATATTTGTAAAGGGCGGAATGATCGCCACATCAACTGCGTCATAATCTTTATCGTCCAATGAATAAACTAATTTTTGAGCAACCGCAATCGCCTCAAGATGATTGAGATTCATCTTCCAATTACCAGCCATCAATGGTTTACGCATAATCTCTCCTTGAAGCAATCCTAATTGATTTTGAATCAAACTTTGTTAAAACCGTTATAAACCTTTAGAAACCGTTATAAACCATTAGAAGCCCAGCGCTTTAAGCCCTGGAAGTTCCTTACCTTCCAAATACTCTAGCGAAGCGCCACCGCCAGTTGAGATATATCCAAATTGCTCATCTTTGAAACCTAATTTACGCACCGCTGCTGCAGAATCTCCCCCACCAACTACTGACATTCCATCAACTTTTGTCAGCGCTTCTGCGATCATCTTGGTGCCATTTGCAAAATTAGGGAATTCGAAAACACCCATTGGACCGTTCCAGAAAACGGTCTTACAAGTTGAGATCGCATTGGCAAAAATCTTTGCCGAATCAGGACCAATATCAAGTCCAATCTGATCAAATGGGATGTCATCTACACTTACTAGAGTCGGTTTGGCATCAATTGCAAATTCTGGAGCTACTACTACATCAGTTGGAAGCAGAATTTTTACGCCTTTCTGGTTTGCAGTTGTTAATAAAGCTTTTACCGTCTCAAACATCTCGTCTTCACAGAGAGATTTTCCAATCTCTTTGCCTTGCGCTTTGAGGAAGGTAAAGAGCATGCCACCACCTATCGCAATTAGATCTACTTTTTCAAGTAAGTTCTCGATGACTGCTAACTTATCTGAAACCTTTGCGCCACCTAGTACTACTCCATATGGTCGCTCTGGGTTCTCGGTTAACTTTCTCAAGACCTCAACCTCTGCTGAGATCAGAAGTCCCGGTGCACTAGGTAACAATTTCGGGAGATCAAATACTGATGCATGTTTGCGATGAACTGCACCAAAACCATCGCCCACATAAAAATCAGCAAGCGTCGCTAACTGTTTGGCAAAAGTTTGCCGTTCTTGCTCCTCTTTCGAAGTCTCTGCACTTGAGAACCTAATATTTTCAAGCAGGAGTAGCTCTCCGGGATTGAGGGTTCCTGCAGCTTTAGCCACTTGATCATCAATAACTGTGGCCGTTGAAAAGAACTTAACCTTGGTACCAAGAAGTTCTGAGAGGCGAACTGCGATTGGCGCTAAGGAGAGCTCTGGGGTGGCCTGACCTTTAGGGCGCCCTAAGTGCGCAGCAATTACTAATGAAGCTTGGCGATCTAGTAGCGCTTTGATTGTTGGCAACGAGGCTCGAATCCGACCATCGTCTATGATCACGCCATCTTTGATCGGCACATTTAGATCGCATCGAAGAAAGATCCGCTTACCTGCAACTGGTAGCGCGCTAAAGGAAGTCATCTAAAAAAATTAGAGACTTTTTCCAACGAGCCCAATCAAATCAACTAGACGATTTGAATATCCCCATTCATTGTCATACCAAGATGCCACCTTCACGGTAGAACCAATCGCTTTGGTTAACCCTGCATCAAAAATTGATGAATGTGGATCTGTCACAATGTCGGAGGAAACAATTGGATCTTCGGTGTAATACATGATGCCTTTTAAAGGACCTTCCGAGGCCTTCTTCATTGCAGCATTTATCTCCGCCACCGTAGCTTCTCTTGCAAGTTCTACAGTCAAATCAGTGATTGAACCTGTTGGGACTGGAACTCTAAGTGCGTAGCCATCTAGCTTGCCCTTGAGTTCTGGCAGAACCAATGAAATCGCCTTTGCTGCGCCAGTTGAGGTTGGGATGATGTTAGTTGCGGCAGCGCGGGCGCGGCGAAGATCTTTATGTGGGAAATCTAAAATCACTTGATCATTTGTGTAAGCATGCACGGTGGTCATTAAACCGCGCAGGATGCCAAACTCCTCGTGAAGTACCTTGGCAAATGGTGCTAAACAATTGGTGGTGCATGAAGCGTTTGAGATGATGTGATGTTTAGCTGGATCATAAGCTTGATCGTTAACTCCCATTACGATGGTGATGTCTTCATCGGTTGCCGGTGCAGAAATTATTACCTTCTTAGCGCCAGCATCGATATGTTTCTTGGCATCTGATGCTTTGGTGAAGATGCCGGTAGATTCGACAACAACCTGCGCACCAACTCCAGCCCAGCCAAGAGCCCCGGGATCACGTTCTGCAAATACTTTTATGGTCTTTCCGCCCACCGTAATCGAACCTTCACCTGCAGTGACTGCTACCGGTAGGCGACCTAAAATTGAATCGTACTTCAGTAAGTGGGCCAAGGTGGCGGTTGGGGTTAAATCATTTATTCCGACAATTTCAATATTTGGATTATTTAGCGCGGCGCGAAAGAAATTTCGTCCAATACGACCAAATCCATTAATTCCAACTTTGACTGTCATTGCATGACCTTTCACATAAAAAAACCCAGCAAGGGCTTAAATCCACAGCGCTGGGGTACGTTGCAAGTCTATCGTAAAGTGTGAAGATTTAATTAAGTAGGTCTGGTGAGAGACCGGCCTCAGTATCAGGAATCCCGAGTTCTGATGCGCGTTTATCGGCCATTGCGAGCAATCGACGAATTCGTCCTGCAATCGCATCTTTGGTCATTGGTGGAGTGGCCAACGATCCCAACTCTTCCAATGAAGCTTGGCCGTGATTGATTCTTAACTCTCCAGCTTCTTTCAAATGATCCGGAATCGTATCGCCCAAAATCTCCATGGCACGTTGCACTCGAGCAGAGGCAGCGACTGCTGCTCTTGCACTTCGACGCAAATTTGCGTCATCAAAATTTGCTAATCGATTCGCAGTTGCACGTACTTCACGGCGCATCCTTCGCTCTTCCCAAGCCATTACAGATTCATGTGCGCCGAATCTAGTAAGTAGTGCACCGATTGCATCTCCATCTCTAATTACCACGCGATCAACGCCACGAACTTCGCGCGCTTTAGCAGTGATTCCTAATCGTCTTGCCGCGCCAACTAAAGCCAATGCAGCTTCGGGACCTGGACAAGTAATCTCTAGTGATGATGATCTGCCTGGTTCGGTCAGCGAACCATGCGCAATGAAAGCGCCGCGCCATGCTGATTCCGCATCACAGATCGGTCCATTTACTACCTGTGGTGGTAAACCACGAATTGGTCGATTATGTGAATCTACCAATCCGGTTTGTCTGGCTAGCGCTTCGCCATCTTCAATAACTCTTATTACGTAACGTGAACCTTTTCGAAGTCCTGAAGATGAGATCACTGCTAAATCTGAAGAGTGGCCATAGAGATCTGAGATATCTTTGCGCAACCTTCTAGCGCTCTGAGCAGCATCTAATTCCACTTCGACCACAATCTTCCCAGCCGCAATGTGTAAGCCACCAGCAAAGCGAACTAGCGCTGAGACTTCAGCCTTGCGGCAACATGGTTTGGTTACCGGAAGCCGAGTTAATTCGTCTTTAACACTTGCAGTCATTGCCATATGGCTTTATTCAACCCCATTTTGATCGAAAATGTGCTGGAATTCCAAAATTAATTTTGAAACATCATGATGTATTGCTCCGGGAGCACGCCTTAAATCAGAGATTATTAACGTGCCTCCAGAACCTTCAACCAGCGCTTCAAGGTTTCTTTGATCGCGTAGTCCAGATTGGTCAGCGATTACATAATCAAACCTAAGAGAAGGCGCATACTCATTTAAGAGTAAAAGATGCTCTTGCGGCGTGTAAACCGCGAATTCATCACCGGTAACAGATGGATGGGCATCAAGATTTAAAAGCAAAATCTTCTTCGCCTTTGCAGATGAGAGCGCTTCTCGCTGCGATGGAACCATCAGGTGTGGCAGCACGCTAGTTAACCAAGAGCCTGGACCCATCGTTATGTAATCTGCTGATTCAATTGCACGTATGGTTTCAGGGCGAGCTTGCGGATTCTCTGGGATTATTCGAATTGATTCTAGTCTGCCCTTCGCTAAAGCCACCTCTTTCTGTCCTCTAACGACAATTCTGCCTACTGCAGTTTGAAAAGTTCCTTCAATATCAAGTGGTGTGGTCGCCATCGGTAATACTCTTCCGACCACTCGTAGCAGTGAACCTACGCGATCTAAACCTGCGACGAAGTCTCCATCGCGATCCCAAAGCGCAGTTAATAACAAATTTCCGACAGTATGTTGGTTCAGATGTCCTTCGCTGGTAAATCTGTATTGCAAAATCTCCGCCCAACTTCGACCCCAGTCATCATCGGAGCAGAGTGCGGTGAGCGCCATTCGAAGATCTCCAGGTGGCAGAATCTCAAACTCTTCGCGCAATCTGCCAGAAGAGCCCCCATTGTCGGCTACTGTGACTACCGCAGTGATCTGATGAGTTAGTTTTCTTAGAGCACTTAAGGTGGCTGCTAAACCATGTCCCCCGCCAAGTGCGACTACTTTCGGGGTGGAGAAATCTAGTTGAGACATTAAATGGTTATTCCCGACCTACATCTCGATGCACCGCATGCGCCTCGATAACTAAGTCCCCATTTGCAGTAGAGATTTTGCCAGATATTTTTTTAGCAAGCTCTTCAGCAACGGCCACACTTCGATGTTTTCCGCCCGTGCATCCGACAGCTAAAGTCAGATATTTCTTACCTTCACGAAAATATCCACTACTAATATTTTGAATTAGGGCGGAGTAATTTGCGATTGCATCGCTGACACCCTCTTGAGAGAGCACATATGAGCTTACTTCTGGACTCTGCCCCGTTTTAGGTTTTAGCTCTGGCACCCAATGTGGATTTGGAATGAATCTACAATCAAGTAACAAATCTGCATCGACTGGAATCCCGTATTTGTATCCAAAACTTAAAACATTTATCCGGACTCCCGCCGCACCATCTTGCTTGAAAAATTCGATTATTCGACGTTCTAATTGATGAACATTTAGATTGCTGGTATCTATAACTTGATCTGCCTCCGCCCTAAATTCTTCAAGTCGAGCTCGCTCCTTTTGGATTCCATCGACTACTCGACCAGTAGCTTGGAGCGGATGTGGGCGGCGAGTAGATTCAAAACGCTGGACTAGGGCTTGATCTGAGGCATCAAGAAAGAGCATCCTGAAATTTGCGCCTTTATTTTTAAGATTTTTGATGGCGCTACTTAATTCATCGAAATATTTACCGGATCGCACATCAACCACTGCCGCAATCTTTGGTGCATCTGCAGTATTAAATAGATCTAAAACCAGAGCAGGTGGCAAATTATCAACCACATACCAGCCTGAATCCTCAAGTGCGTGAGCAACTGTCGAGCGACCTGCACCCGACATGCCTGTTACAAGTAGCAGCTCATTGCTCATATGGATATCTTCCTAGACCTGTCAAGAACTCTCAATCTCGCCGCTCTCCATATTGACTGCTTCATTAATGGCAGTTTCGCGCTGGCTATTTAAGTGAGCAGAGATTGCTTCAGCAAGACGAACTCCGATTCCGGGTGTTTTCGCGATATCTTCGATTGTTGCGCTCTTTATTGCCGATACCGATCCGTAACGGTCCAATAGCGCAGCTCTCCTTGTAGGTCCGAGATCTGATATTTCATCTAGCAGTGATTCGAGCATAATTTTCGATCTTCTAGATCTATGAAAGGTGATGGCAAAACGATGGGCTTCATCTCTTGCTCTCTGCAACAAATAGAGCCCTTCGCTGTTCCTAGCCATGATCACCGGATCTGGATTTCCCGGTAACCAAAGCTCTTCTAGCCGCTTAGCTAAGCCAACCACTGCAATATCTGTAATACCCAATTCCAAGAGCGCCCGCTCAGCAGCAGCAACTTGTGGTGCACCACCATCCACTAATATTAAATTTGGAGCATAAGCAAATTTACCTGCCACTTCTCCAATTTCTACACTTTGATCAGATAACCAGCGTTTCATCCTTCGAATAATCACTTGATGCATAGCTCGAGTGTCATCAGAAGCACTTTCAGTTTCGATAATAAATCTACGATAATCGCTCTTTTTTGGTTGTCCATCTTCAAAGACCACCATTGAAGCCACTACTGTAGTTCCAGAGGTATTTGAAATGTCAAAACATTCGATTCGAAGAGGTGCTGAGTCCAAACCCAACGCTTCTTGGATCTGATTTAGAGCCTTGCCACTAACTGCGGCATCATTGGATCTCTTTGATAGATATTGAATCAACGAGTATCTGGCATTTCGAGTTACGGTATCTGAAAGTTCTGCCTTTTCGCCTCGCTGTGGAATACGGATTTCGACTTTAGAACCTTTTATAGCGCTAAAGAACTCTGCTAATTTAGGGTCAACTTCGCGATTTACAATCAATTCATTTGGCAACTCTTCTTCGGCATAGTTATTAATTAGAAAAGCAGTTAATTCGTCATCGCCTTCTAAGGTCTGATCTTGATTAAGAATCCAACTTCGTGAACCTCGAATTGAGCCACCGCGAATCTTAAAAAGTGAGCAGGCAGTATGTAACCCCTCGCTATACAACGAGATTACATCGGCGTTGATGGTTTCAGACAGCGCTGCCTCGCTTGATTCTTGGGCAAGAGTCAGAGCTGTAATCTGGTCGCGAAGCCTGGCAGCACGTTCGAATTCCTCATTTCTGGCCGCAACTTCCATCTCACTTTGGAGCACTGAAATTAAATCAGTATTGCTGCTTGATAGAAATTTATCTAATTTATTTGCAATATCTTTATGCTCATTCTCAGATACCCAGCCAACACATGGGGCGGCACACTTACCGATATCACCTAAAAGGCACTGACGTTTGGTGGCTTTGGCACGTTCGAAATTGCCAGCCGAACAACTACGCACTGGAAAAACTTTAAGTAAGGTGTCATGTGTAGTTCGTAGTGCCCACGCCTGTATGTATGGCCCGTAATACTTGATACCTTTTCGTTTCTCTTGTCTAGTTATAAATAATCTTGGAAATTTGTCATTTAAAGTCAGCGCTAGATAAGGATAGGACTTATCGTCTCGAAAACGGACATTGAATGGGGGTTTGAACTGCTTGATCCAGGTATATTCAAGTTGCAGCGCTTCGACTTCACCACTTACCACTGTCCAATCAACTCTTGCGCTCTCGGACACCATCCGCTCAGTGCGATCTGGTAAATTACTTTGAAAATAAGAATTTAATCGGTTCTTTAAATTCTTTGCTTTCCCTACATAAAGTACTCGATCCTCTTTATCGTAAAATCGGTAAACGCCGGCCTCAGTTGGGATCTGCTCCGGACGGAAACTGGCCGGCATGATTGCTTATCCCGCGACTTTCGTGCTTCTCTTGGTCTTGCGATTGCTAGCCAGAATCTCTTTTATAAATTGGCCGGTATAACTTCCAGCAATGTTCGAGATACTCTCAGGTGTTCCTTGTGCAACTACTTGGCCACCTCTAAAGCCACCTTCTGGACCCATATCTATGATCCAATCAGCGCTCTTAATGACATCTAAATTATGTTCGATAACCACCACAGTATTACCGGTGTCTACAAGCCGGTTTAGGACCACCAATAATTTGCTGACATCTTCGAAGTGCAGACCTGTTGTTGGTTCATCAAGTACGTAGATAGTGCGTCCAGTTGATCTACGTTGTAACTCGGTAGCAAGTTTCACACGTTGAGCTTCACCACCAGATAGCGTTGGCGCAGATTGGCCCAAACGCACATATCCAAGGCCTACATCGCATAAAGTCTTTAGATATCTAGCAATAGTTGGTACTGATTCGAAAAATCTATGCGCCTCTTCGATAGGCATATCAAGCACATCTGCGATGGTTTTGCCTTTGTAATGCACCTCTAAGGTTTCGCGGTT
>JACCDK011311937.1_pt1 | contig 14776 bp, 13 predicted proteins | sample 7445871 | NCBI WGS metagenome assembly JACCDK01 (sample SAMN15323436, study PRJNA562643) | freshwater metagenome | isolation source: river surface water | place: USA:Blue River Watershed | collected 2017-08-15 | reverse complement strand
CTATACAGATTTCCTGATTCACACAATAATTGAAACTCGGAAACCCCAGTAAAATCAGCCTCCGACAAACTTTCTTCTAACATAATGGTAATGAGTTGGGGTTGGAGGGGTGTTTGTAGGTGGGTGTTGATGTAGTGAAGGAGGTGTTTGGGGAAGGTGGAGGGGGTGTTTAGTGAGGAAATAAGATTGAAACCCTTTTTTTCAAGAAAAGGATTAAAGATAAATCTAAGTAAAACCGAGGTTAAAAAGGGCTGACTGTTAGCGATATCATAACCCACCAATGGCTGACCCTTGTATTTGAGGGTAGAAAAAAGTTTTGAAGTAAAACTGGTCAAATTAGAGTGGACTCTTCCTGATGTATTGTCTCGGTGGATGTAAAAATCCTTCATTCCAATGGAAACTATTCCGTCTTTGCGGTATTGCAGTGATCTCAAAGGGTCAACTTCCACTTCGTAGTACCTATGTTTGCCTTTCTTCATCCTTTTTCTTTTGTGTATTAGGTCCTTTTGGTAGATTTCTTCACTTATGTCATACGCTGTTCTGTCGTCAATGGTCAATCCATGTAAACTAGATTTAAGAAAAGCTAGACCCCTTATGTTTTTTGACTTTTCATTCTTTTTAGATTTAAGTTTAGGGAAAAATGGGACTTGTACGAACCTATCCCTATCATCTACCAGATTTGGGTCGTATGGATAGTTCAACCGATACTGTCGGCAAGATTCACCAACCTTGTATTGGTAGTTTACGCTGATGATATCTTCTTTCTCCATCCAGTCCATATATTTTTTGTAATCATGGACCATGCTCTGAAGTATAGAACCACACAGTTGCACGTAACCATCTTCACACTTCCCCCTATTTCTTTGATACACGTACTGAAGGTTACGGATGAGTTTTAGGCACTCAGTATGTTTGAAGTTAAATCCCGCTTGATCAGGTGTAGTTGAGTAAATAATAGCCCTAAAAGGCTTATAAAGTACAATTTTCATTGATACAAAGTTCTATAAATTAAAAATCAATTGCATTCACATTTTTTCTACAATAGATACAACACAACTAACTAAATATCTTTTATTTAAAGTTTACTTTTTGGTGATAACATAACGGGTTAAACTTAAATTAAACTTTAACCATCTTGGTTAAAGCTAACTTAAAGAATAAATCCCCCACTCTCCAGCACTTCTACAACCCATTCAGATATTTTACAACCAAATCAAACCCAAACAGCATTAAATCTTAATCTAACTTTGTTTTGATGAAGCCAAAGTTCAAGATAGGGGACAAAGTACTGTGTATCGACACCAATTTCAGCTATGGTAGAACAAAAGCGGTTGATGATCATGCATTTGGTATGATTAGACAGTTTCCAAAACTGCTGAAAGTCTATACAGTTAGAAGTTGCCCTCCTAATCGTACTATGATTCTATTGTGCGAAGTAATCAACCCCATCCTGATCAATGAAAAAGGCGAACACATGGAAGAACTCCACTGGAATGATTGGCGCTTCATCAAGGTAAAGAAGGAATCCCTAAACCAGGACAAAGAAAAAGCTGAACCTATCGCAGTTCAGCTTGATCTGTTTAACACAACTCCTGTATTAGTGGAGCCTGAAGTACTAGAAACTGCTTAATTAAAAGGGCAATCCATCGTCCTCGAGACCCTCAAAGGGATTTTGTGGAGGGGCTGTGTTGACCGCAGAGTTCAATGGTAGAGGGAAAAAAGCAACTGTTTCCACAAACTGGCTACCGTCTCTTACTTTAGAAATGTTTTCAATTTGCAAATCTTTGCCAATCAAGTCATCAGTATCCACTGTTTCATTGTTCTCCGCAGACAGATTACACGCTCTGAATACAGAAATTACCCTGAATAAGCTCTTTTCAGTGATGTAAAAACGGGATGTACAGGCTCCTTGATTGTTTTCAAAAAAACACTCGAAGTACTCTAGACCATTACTGGTGGTCCCTTTGACAATTTTTACAATTCTTACATTGTGTTTACCAGCAGGAAGTCTTTCCTTGGGGGCTTCTGTGATTAGTATTTTCATCTTATTAGGCTAAGTTCGGTTGCTAAGCATGGGGGGGGAGTAATTCATCTTCTTAATCTTCTTGCCTTAATACCACTCATCATCTTCAAATAGGCAAATGTCCGAGCTAACATGGGTATTTTCAGGCATTGGATGAATCCCAAACGTATCTACGAACTGGCAACCATCTTTAAGTTTCATTACATTTTCAATGACTACTGGTTTTCTTATGAGATCATCAGTATCCACTGTTTCGTTATGTTCCGCAGACAAATGACAAACTTTAAATAGTGCAACGATTCTAAACATTTCCTCTTCCGTAATGTGATAGCGTGAAACAGACACACCTTCATGGTTTTCAAAGAAACAATCGAAATACTCTATTCCGTTCGGTGTAATACCTGAACGAACCCTGCCTATTAATACCATGTGTACACCTACTGGCAAAGGCTTCTTTAGCCCATTCTTAATTAGAATCTTCATTGTTTCAATGTGTAAAAAATTAACATAGCTATCGCAAAACCTATAACCAAAGCGATGATTTGTGATGTTTTTTGCTCTTGTTTCAACTTGCTGACACCCTCTTGGTTCTCTCTGTATATTCTTGACACCCTGTCTTCTATGAGTTTTGTGTAGTACTTGTCCTTTTCTAAATTGCTGGCTGTTGCATTTTTCAGTTGCTCATTGAGCAGTTTATATGAATCTTCGAAGGATTTTGCCACTTCAGCTCTAACCTTTTTCAGGAGGGCACTTTTGGAATTTGTAAGATCTTCAGTTGCCCTTTCAACAATTTCCCTGAGTTTTACACCATAATCATTTGGAAGACCAAACTTCTTATCTGCAATCTTATCTAACAGTGTTTCAGTTGTAAATTGGTGACCTAACGCAGAAACGAAAACAGAGTTTAAGGATAGGATTTGCCTTGAAATTATAGGGTCATTTAACACCTCAATACTAGGATCATTTCCACCACGAACAATAGCAATTAAGTCATAGTTGCCCGTTGCAATTTTCTTCAAAGTATCTACAATTTGCTGTGGCTGTATTAAACTACATCTAAAGTTGGTGATTTCGAAATTTACTCTTGAAGCTGCTATCCCCAAATCAAAATCTACATCTACTTCCGAAGTGACACCGTATATGTTTGCTATTCGTACCTTCCTATTTTCGTATATTCTTTCTCGAATCTTTGCTTCTACATCTATGTATCCTTTTGCAACTTTCTGTTGGAGAAGTTTAAAACCCTCTAACTCCCCTTCAGTGTAGCTGCCTTTTTCCGATGTTAATACACTGTCAACAGAGAATACCAATTCAATAGCCGATGCAGCAACTTTCTTTTCAATAAAGCCAGACAAAACATAAATCTGCTTGGATTGGAGTTTTGACCTTATTAGTGCTGGGACCTTGATCTTTAATGAGGTTGTGTCATTTTCACCCTTCAAGTTCTCATAATAGTACCCACCATATAGATTTGCATTGGGAACAGATATATAAACCCCCTTTACAAGGAGCAATCTGTTATCTATTTGTGATTTTAAATACTGAGCATAAATATTTAAGATTGTGTTTGGTGAGTGATACACCTTTACATCTTTTGATTTTTCCACAGGGGATTCTGGACTCAATTGTGACATTATTTAAAATGGAATTAACAAAACTACATTTTAAACGCTCATAGCTTTGTTGTAAAAAACAACTTGTTGTTGTAATTTGCAAGCGGAACGATGAAACACAAGGACAAACCATATCCAGAAATCAACAAGGTTAGAATGCTTCGTGAAGGTATTGGCTTCAGCCAAGAGTATGTCGCTAACAAACTAGAGATTTCACAACAAGCGTACTCTAAATTAGAAAAGAACCCTGATTCTGCAACCCTTGAACGGTTAAGGCAACTAAGCGAGGTATTAGGAGTCAGCATCAACAGCATTGTTGGTGATGAGGACATGTTCATTCAGCAGAATTTTCAACAACAGGGTGGCAATGCCTCTACTGTTATGTATATGACTGGATTAGCAGATAGAGAACGAAATGTTCTGTTACAACAAATCCAACAACTCGAGAATCAAATTGCCCTTCTTACCAAGATCATAGAATCCAAGCTTTGATCAACTAACCGAATGCATTCTTTTTTTCACCTTTTGAAAAAAACAACTCATCTACTGTCATTCCTACATCTTTCATAGGTCGTCTTTCTACTGGAGGATAGATTCTTACAACACTAAAAATACTGCCCCCATTTTGTTTTCTATGCCGTTTCAATTCAACAAAATTGCCAGCCAACGTAACCAACTCTTTACCTTGTTTTCCTATTGTGGAAATTAATGCAGTTGAAGTATAACCAACTAATGTTTTGAGTTGGGCGTGAACAATGCAGTCTTTCATTTTTTGTGCTACATCTTCGGATGTTAGCTTGTCGCCTACTTTAAAAAAATGTTCTATGAAGATGCGGATCGGTGTATCTTTATCGGATGTCTGGAAGTGCTTTTTGACTAGCCAGTTTTTAAAAGCCCTATTATCTCTTTTGGGTACTCCATCTGTAGTAAGTGTTTGAATTGCCTCACCAACAACTTCTTGTAAAGAGAAATAATGCTTCAACTGATTCATGAAGCTCAATATCCTGTTGTTCGCAGTAGGGAAATTGCTCTTACCCATTTTTTCTAGCTCTTCAGAAATTTCTAACTCTGTTAAATCTATCAATGACTGAAGTTTGTTGACCAGCTTAGAATTCTTTGCATCCAATGACGCCAATTCCCCAGGCTCCAGTTTTATATCAGAATAAAACTCTTGCCGTTCAACTTGCATCCCAACTTCCGTTAGTCTGGCGACTGGATCAGCATCAAGAGCATAAAACTCCTTGTAAACCTTGTAGTTTTCTACCTTAGAATCAATAAAAAAATACGATATTACTAATTTAGTTTGATCCTCATTTTGTCGGACACTGTTAAGCTTTTTATCATTCAAAGCATCTACAAGGATAGCTCTGAAGTTTTTTAAAATGTCTAAGCCTCCAACTTGATTGTGAGGATAATTTAAATTGAAGCATTTTTCAGCATTCACTACCGCTTTAGCCTCGTTTAATAAACCTTGTTCTGAAACAAACGGAATCTCTCTATCTTTTTTTGTCTTTTTTGGGGGTTGTTGAGGCCGATCACGTAATCGTGGTCTGAAAACAATGTAATGTGATAGTATTGAGAATGGGTTTCTACAGCGCCCATAAATTTGTTTTATTTGAGCTGGAGACAACATAGTAGAATCGGACAAGAAACTTGCGTAACATACGAGATGAAAATCTTCTCTTATGTCATAGCCACTATAATAAGCACTAGTAATAAAATTGATTCTCTTGGGGAATTTTGTTTCCTTTAATTCACAAAAATGTTCTGGGAATTCACTGCTACTCGCTGTACTACATAATACTGCAATGTCACTAGAATCCAATCCAGACTTAACCAATTGATTGATCAGCAGCTTTATGAACTGAATACGATTTAGAACAACCACTATTTTGTTGTTACTGGACGAATAAAGTTTCATCACATGGTCCAGCATGAATTGCCACCAGTAACTTGTATTAACCAAAATAGTCGGTCTTGGCATACTACTTTTTAATTGAAATTTTGTTACCTGCTCTTTTTTTAATAACGGATGTGAAAATTGTAATGGAGTAGCAGTTAACATTGCTCTCATTTTTTTTGGCTGTGCACTGTAATAGTCAAGGCACCCTTCAATTTTTCTGCGAAAAGATGAGTCCATCTGTATAGAGTCAATTTCGTCAATCAACAGGAAGAACTTTTTTACTTTAAAGCGATCACTGAAAGATATAGCATCCATTATTCTATGTAGACTATCTGCTACGCATATGAATTTTTTATATGTAATACTATCATTTTCAAGATAATCGATTATGTAATCTAAATCTGTAGAACCTGGCATATTGCCAACCGCACTCCCAACGTAGAGTGGAAGTCGATCTTGTAGATAATTGTCATCTGATCTAGCGGATTGCACTTTGCTTGATGCTGTTACCCTAATAGGTTCCACTATAATACTGTTTCGTGGACTTACTAGTTCAAAATGAGTTGCTCCCATACCTGTATCAGACTTAACCAACATCCCTGATGGAAGGAAATCGATATCCAACTCAGAAATGTATTCATCCACTATGTACGGACCAATCATACCCCAAACTTACATAATAGTCATTTATGTTACATTAACTATTTTGTAGCTCTTCTATAAATTGAAAATGCAGTTTAGATTACCAAGGTTTCTCATAATCTTTCTAACTCCACCATCACAACCCATTCACACAAACATGTTAAATATCTAACAATCAACAACTTCGGTAAAAGCAGTAATTCCTGTTTTTATGCAACTGATTGATTATTAACAAGTTCGGCAAAAGCGGGTACACCCGTTTTTATGAAAACAACTATTAATTAACAAGTTAGATAAAAGCCGACATCTCGGCTTCTATGGAAAGATTAATCTATGAAACTTTGGTTAGTTCACTTGAAGACATATTAGCTGGCGTTTATCTCACCTAATAGATAATAGAGTTTATCATTAGATTTGCATAACACCATGTTCGAACAAACCTTTAAAAATATAGACGATATCCTTTACAAGGATGCAGGAGCTGACAGCGAGTTAGATTACATCGGACAAACATCATGGATTCTATTCCTCAAGTACCTTGATGACTTGGAGAAAGACAGAATGGATGAAGCAGAACTCAAAGGTGAAACATACAATTACATCTTAGCACCTGAGTTTCGTTGGGAGTCATGGGCAATGCCAAAAGGGTCTGATGGCAAGCTAGATCACAACATAGCTCTAACTGGTCCTGACTTTGTAGACTTTGTAGACCAACAGTTGTTCCCCTACTTGAAAGGGTTTAAGTTGAGTGCTGACAATCCTCAAACCATCGAATATAAGATTGGTGAGATTTTTAGTGAGCTGAAGAACAAAATACAAAGTGGATACAACCTAAGGGAAATCGTTGAGCACATTGACGGGCTTCCATTCAGAACATCTGTAGACAAGCACGAGTTGAGTCACTTGTACGAAACCAAGATCAAGAATATGGGTAACGCAGGAAGGAATGGTGGTCAATACTATACTCCTAGGCCACTTATCCGTGCGATGATCAATGTAGTCGGTCCAAAAGTTGGTGATAAGGTTTATGATGGTGCTGTTGGAAGTGCAGGCTTCTTGTGTGAAGCTCATGAGTACATGACAAAAGATCGTTCCTCTTTGTCTACTTCAGATTTAAAAACCATCCAAACACAGACCTTCTACGGCAAGGAGAAAAAGAACCTCGCTTATATCATTGGCATCATGAACATGATTCTTCATGGAATTGAAGCACCTAATATCATCCACACGAATACCCTAAGTGAGAACTTGCGTGACATACAGGAGAAAGACAGATTCTCTGTAGTTCTTGCTAACCCTCCCTTCGGAGGAAAGGAAAGACCTGAGGTTCAGCAGAACTTCGACATTAAGACCAGTGAAACGGCTTTTCTTTTCCTACAGCACTTCATCAAGATTTTAAAAGCAGGCGGTAGAGCTGCCATCGTCATTAAAAACACTTTCTTGAGTAATACGGACAATGCTTCTGTAGCTCTTAGGAAGCACATTTTGGAGAGTTGTAACCTACATACCATCTTGGATATGCCTTCGGGTACTTTTCAAGGAGCAGGAGTAAAAACTGTGGTTTTATTTTACGACAAAGGACAGCCAACCAAGAAGATTTGGTACTATCAGTTGGATCCAGGGAGAAATATGGGTAAAACCAATCCCTTGAACGATAAAGACCTTGAAGATTTTCTTAACCTACAGAAGACCAAAGCTGATTCGGATAAGTCGTGGACAATTGATGTTGCCGATGTTGACCAGGCGACCTATGATCTATCGGTTAAAAACCCTACCAAGAAAGAAGAAAAGGCCATTCGTACCCCTTCAGAGATCTTGGCTGAAATGAGGTCGTTAGACGAAGAAACCAACAGCATTCTAAACTCAATAGCAGGATTGATATGAAGGAAGGTTGGGCTTTAAAATCTGTAAAGGATGTTGCACTAGTAATCGCTGGCCAATCACCTGAAGGCAGATATTACAACGCAGATAAAGTAGGTCTACCGTTTTATCAGGGAAAAAAGGAATTTGGTGAGAAGAATATTAAACCAAGTGGTGTATGGACTAGTGTAATAACAAAAACTGCAATCGCAGGAGATATACTTATGTCTGTAAGGGCACCTGTTGGACCTGTGAATGTCTCAGTAGAAGAAATTTGCATAGGTAGAGGATTAGCCGCAATCAGACAAAAGGACAATGTCATTCACGACTTTTTATACTATTTCTTTAAATACTATGAAGGAAACATCAAAGGGAATACAGGAGCTGTATTTGATTCAATAAACAAGGCCCAAATAGAAAACATACCATTTCTGATTCCACCAATCCCTGAACAACAACGTATAGTATCCATCATAGACGAAGCCTTTGAAGCCATAGACAAAGCCATAGAAAACACCCAAAAGAACCTACAAAACGCCAAAGAGCTGTTTGAAAGTTACCTTAACAATGTGTTTAAAAACGAAGGTCATGGTTGGGAGGAAAAGAAATGGTGTGATGTATTAAAGATAATTAGTGGGAGAAATCAATCTGACGTTGAAGATCAAAATGGTAGATACCCAATTTTAGGCAGTGCAGGTAAAGTCATGGGTTATGCAAGCCAGTATCTTTGTGAAGCAAACACTACAATCATTGGAAGAAAGGGGACAATAAATAGTCCAATGTTTATTGAAGAACCATTTTGGAATGTTGATACGGCATTTGGGTTACATTCAGGACCAAGTCTAAATAGTCGATTTCTATATTATTTCTGCTGTTCATATGATTTCACTAAAGAAGATAAAGGCTCGGGTAGACCAAGTTTAGTAAAATCAGATTTATTAAAATTGACAATTCCGCTACCATCCTTAACAATTCAAATTGAAATAGTTAAAAAAATTGATACTTTAAAAATTGAAATACAACAGTTACAATCCAAATACCAACAAAAACTCCGTGATTTGGAGGAGTTAAAGAAATCAGTACTTAACAAAGCATTTGCAGGAGAACTGTAACTATGAAAGACTTAAAATGGATAGATGCAATCATCAAGGTATTGCAAGAAGAACAAAGACCAATGCACTATACTGAAATAGCTCAGTTGGTTGCAGAAAGAGGATATCGCAAATCATTGGGTGCTACTCCACAAGATACCGTGAGTGCACTAGTTTCATCAGATATTAAGAAAAATAAGTCCAATGCGATTTTCCTGAGAGTATTCAAAGGTGTTTACAACATTAATACCCAGCGAAAATCTGAAAAAAAAACTTCTGAGGATGAAGAAGCTCTTGATTTGGTTGATTTAGACTCCATCGATTTTGACTCCATCGATTTTGACTCCATCGATTTTGATGATCCTGAGCTATATAAAGAAAAGGATTCCTCAAAACGTATAGTTAATAATTTTGGTATACATTGGGATAGGAAATTAGTTGAATGGAAGACAAAACCTCACCTCTTTGGAATTCAATTACAAGGCGCAACGGAAGTTAATTTTCAGTCTCAAATTGGTATTTATTTGTTACATGATTCTCGTGAAACAATCTATGTAGGTCAAGCAATTAAACAGAGTTTAGGAGAGCGACTCCGCCAACATACCATTGATCGATTAAGTGGAAGATGGGATCGTTTTTCTTGGTTCGGGTTTTATCCTGTTAAAAATGACGGCACATTGGACCATGAATTTAAATTACCCGAATTGAAAATTGAAGAAATGGGTGATTTTATTGAGGCCTTATTTATTGAAGCTCTTGAACCTAGGCTAAACAGGAAACAAGGTAATCAATTTTATACCATGGAGTACTTACAAAAGGAAGATGAAAATATCAAAAAGAAAAGAGAAGACCAGTTGCTTGCTGACCTAATTGCTAGAAGAAGATAATCATGAACGAAGCTGAAACCATAGCAAATCTAATTGATCCCCATTTAAGAAGCCAAGGATGGCATTCTAATGGGAGTTTGATTAAACGTGAGTTCCCTATAACTCCAGGAAGAATACTTGGTCAAGGCAGAAGAGGCAACCCTGAGAAAGCCGACATTGTTCTACAATACAACAACAGAAACATCGCTGTAATTGAAGCCAAAAAGAATGACGCTTATGTCAGTGACGGCAGAGATCAAGCCATTAGATATGCTAAAAGGCTCAACTTACGTTACACCTACAGTACCAATGGTGATGCATACTACCAAATAGACCTTCTTACACAGGAGGAAACAACAATTGACACATTCCCGACTCCAGAGGAGTTGTGGGAAATGACTTTTCCTTCTACCAATGCAACTGAACAGGAGTTAACAGCTCATGAACTACGTGATAAATTAGTCACCATTCCATACGAAGATCGTGGAGGCACATGGAAGCTTAGGTACTACCAAGAAAACGCCATTACAAGGGTGTTAGAGGCCATAGCAAACAATCAGAAGCGGATTCTACTCACACTGGCAACAGGTACAGGTAAAACAGCCATTGCGTTTCAGATTGCATGGAAGCTATTCCAAGGCAAATGGAGCTTATCAAACAATCAACGTAGACCAAGAATCTTATTTCTTGCTGATAGAAACATACTTGCTGATCAGGCATTTAACGCATTCTCATCCTTCGATGAAGATGCACTTGTAAGGATTAAACCTGCTGACATTCGCAAGAAAGGTCAAGTACCCAAGAACGGAAGTGTATTCTTTACCATCTTCCAAACGTTTTTAAGTGGTGACAATGAAACTCCATACTTTGGTGAGTATCCACAAGACTTCTTTGACTTCATCATCATTGACGAGTGTCACAGAGGTGGTGCTAACGATGAAAGTAACTGGAGAGCTATCATGGACTACTTTAGTCCAGCCGTTCAACTAGGACTTACTGCTACCCCTAAAAGAGATCAAAACGTTGATACTTATAAGTACTTTGGTGAGCCTGTTTACATTTACTCGCTTAAAGACGGTATCAATGATGGTTTCTTGACACCATTTAAGGTCAAGCAAATCTCCACCACTGCAGATACCTATACTTTCACCCCTGACGATGTTGTCGAGCAAGGAGAAATAGAAGAAGGACGTGAATACACCCAGGATGAGATGAATCGGATGATTCAAATCAAAGAACGTGAAGAGTACTTTGTTAAGGTATTCATGGAGCAAATCAATCAAAACGAGAAGACGTTGGTTTTTTGTGCCACCCAGTATCATGCATCAATGGTTAGGGACTTCATCAACAAGCACGCTAAAGTTAAGAACTTAAACTACTGCCAACGTGTAACTGCCAATGACGGTGATACAGGTGAAGGTTATCTGAGGGAGTTTCAGGATAACGAAAAAACGCTTCCTACTATACTCACTACTTCACAGAAGTTAAGCACTGGTGTAGATGCTCCGGAAGTGCGCAACATCATTCTAATGAGAAGGGTGAACTCGATGATTGAGTTCAAGCAGATTATTGGACGTGGTACTCGTTTGTTTGAAGGCAAGGATTACTTTACCATATACGACTTTTACAAAGCATACAAACACTTTAAAGATCCTGATTGGGATGGTGAACCCATTGATCCTGAAGTAAAAGAACCAGTAACTCCTCCGCAACCTTGTGCGTCTTGCGGTAAAAGACCTTGTATTTGTTCAGTTGATGATCCAGGTGAGCCTTGTGAGGTTTGTGGATACACAAAATGCCGTTGCAACTCTAAACCACGGATTATGGTAAAAGTCCGCTTGGCGGATGGCAAGGTAAGGCAGTTACAAAACATGGTGCATACCACATTCTGGAGTCCTGATGGCAGTCAGATTAGTGCAAAAGAGTTTCTCGAGTCCTTGTTTGGGCAATTGCCATCTCTATTTAAGAATGAAGATGAACTTCGGACTATATGGAGTGCACCTGATACACGTAAGAAACTTTTGTTACAGCTCGAAGAACGTGGATTTGCAAAACCACAGCTACAGGAGTTTCAAAAGGTTCTTAACGCAGAGAACAGCGACTTGTATGACGTTCTGGCTTATATAGCTTTTGAGTCACAAATGGTCGATCGTGGAATTAGGGCAGAGTATGCTAGAGAGACGATTACAGGGCTTACAGACAAACAACAAGAGTTTATCAACTTCGTTCTTGGTCAATACGTTAAAGAGGGTGTAGATGAGTTAGATATGGACAAGTTAACCGAGTTGCTCGAATTAAAGTACATGCAGATTGCTGATGCCAAAAAGGAATTAGGATCTATAGCTAATATTAGGGAATCGTTTGTGAGCTTCCAACCGTATTTGTATCAACATCTATAAATTTTAGAACAACAAATCATAATTTTATGCAGATTGAAATTAATAAAAAAGCAAAGAGATTTATTGCGTTAGAATTTATATGGTTGTTAATTTTGGTTATAGTTAGTGTTTCGATTCTACAAATAGGAAATTATTTAGATAACAAAAGTGAGTCTGAACTATTGCAGTTAACAGAACAACGTAGGATCATTAACGTTAAGTTCCAAAGGAAAAAATTATGGCATGTGTTGTGTGAAAATGACCTGTGCTCTGAAGGGTATGAAGAGTTTAAGAAAAAATACGAAAACACTGAAGATCAAATAGTATTGTACAATTTGTGTGTAAATAATTCGTTATATACACGCTCTTTGAGTGAATTCAGGGTGAAGTATTTCACAAGGGAAAGTGCTTTGGAAGATTGCTATTCATTGTGCACGGGTGATTTACGAGTTAGTGAAGATTTTATCAATTACCAAAGTAAAGAAGACTGGATACAAATAAGAAATGGCATTAAAGAATTTAAAACACAACTAAAAAAAGATAGTATTTTCAATGTGGCATATTCATTGTTTGTAAAGACTGGTTACAGTGGTTCAGAAAAAGAATTCAAAAAATTGTTACTTGAAGGAGATGATGAGCGAATAACGGACAATGAAATCACAAATGACAATTTGCCAATCAAACGTTATTCATTTGAGGCAGTTGCAGAGAAAATCGTTTGGCTTTTAATCATTTTGTTGTATCCTTTACGCATTTTGGTGATGATGGTACGATGGAGTCTTTTACAAATAAAACAATAATGAATCTCGCACCAATCTCAATGAGTAGGTGAAAGTAATGTTTTCAAATACGGTAACGGAAGTTTGAATTATAAAATTATGGATGTTAAAACTAAAAAGATTGTAGCTAGAGAAGTAGTGTATTTATTCTATGTTAATACATTGCTATTGTTATTATGGGGTTTTTTAGAATTGCGGATTTTTTATTTTACCAATAAAATTGAAAATAAATCAGCAGTGTCTTACACTACAAAGTCTGAATTAAAACAGAGATTAAGAAAATTTGTTGCCGTAGCAAATAAGGGAGAGTATTTAACTGAAGGCGAATTATTGGATCAATTCCCTGATTTAAAAGCATTTGGTGATGAAGTTTTAAAAGATTTTGTTGCAACCTCTAACAGTGAGAACTACAAAACAGAAAATGAGCTTTTTTTAAAATTTCCTGAGTTTTTTGATGATGCTAGCAAAAGCAAATACCAAAAATTGCAACAAGAAATTAATGATGACAGGTGTAAGGTGAATTCAAATTCTAATTTCAAAAAAGTTTATTTACCGATTTTTGCTTGTGTTTTATATTGTTTACTCTATCCATTTAGATGGTTATTTTATCTTTTGAAATGGTCCTTTAGAATACTGCGTGAACACAACTAAACGAAAGACTATTTGAATCCCCGACCAAGCAGTTGTAAATAATAACCCCACCCATTACTGAGTGGGGAATTGATTAAAGCCAGCCCTTTTCAGCAAAACTCGTGTAATCACTATCCAGACCCTCTACTTAGCAATCAATTGCATTGTTTTGCAAAATCATTAGTTTTTACTATAACCAGCCCTTTTCTGTAAAACTTGCGTAGTCGTCCTTTATCCCTAGGATGAGATGGTCAATCAATCGAACATCCAATAGTTCTCCAGCTTCCTTGATTCTCTTTGTAAGTTTCAAATCCTCATCAGAGGCTTCTAGATTGCCACTGGGATGATTGTGAGCAATCACGATTCCTGAAGCAAGAACTTTGAGAGCGGTTGCGAAGATGATGCGATGGTCTACCACGGTAGCAGAGATGCCTCCTTTGAACGCTTTTAAGCCTCCAATCACCCTGTTGGCTCTGTTCATAAATAGAACGACAAACTGTTCGTTTAAACCCAAGGAATTGGGCTCAAATAGCTCTTTGAGCAGTCGGTAGGCATCAGAAGAATTTCTGATTTGCGGTAGCGGTGTTTCCTTGGGTGAGTAACCAATGGAAAGTTCACGTAGTTTGAGTAATTGGTTTTCGTTCATCGACAAGAGAAGAGAAAAATCCCACAGCAAACGCCATGGGATAATTCTACACTTAAGGAATCAACAATACGCTTGAAGCAAGGATGACGCATTTACACCCCTATCCAACAAACGATCAATGTAGGAGCTCTTATTTGCTCCCGTGAAGAGGTTGTAAAGCCTCCAAAGATTGATTTCACCATCAGTTCTACTGAAGTTTGGATCGTTGTAGTACCCTTCAACCACTTGATTGATTTGAGAATCCCCAAACTCGAGCTTAGGTAGTAGTACTTTCTCCTCCTTGGGCATGTACAAGTACATCCTACAGCGTCCAATGAACTCAGCAAACTGTTGTTCGGTTAGATT
>JACCDK011313171.1_pt1 | contig 14779 bp, 10 predicted proteins | sample 7445871 | NCBI WGS metagenome assembly JACCDK01 (sample SAMN15323436, study PRJNA562643) | freshwater metagenome | isolation source: river surface water | place: USA:Blue River Watershed | collected 2017-08-15 | reverse complement strand
CGTCAGCTGATCGCGGCGACGTGCATCGATGATGCGTTCGGGGGCGATGCCTGCCGCTTCCGGACGTTTGATCTGGTAATCCGGGCAATACAGCAAATAATCGATCATCAGCGGTTCAGCCTGTTGGCCAAAGCGCTGACGCAGCACCGATAGCGGTCGCAAAATCTGCTGCTGAATCAGCCGGGGTTTGTCGATACCCGGCATTTTTTTGGCAAGTCCCTCATCGGTTTCGGTCAGAAAACCGGATTGCTGTTCAATCAGCAAGGTGCGGCCATCCGGACCCACGATGATGAAATCAATATCCGCATAGGCGGAATAGCCTTGCTCCACGTGAGTCCAGTGCACGCCATGGAACACCGTGTAGTCATTGGAGAGCGTGGCCGCGAGCAGATGCAGCGTCTCGATTTCGCGCTGTGCTGCGCCGGTGACAGCCATTTCACGCCAGCCTTCGGGTTGGATATGCGCCATAGAGAGAGTTAAGCGAAACAGAAGCGCTATTGTAGCCAGTGCAGCTGGTAAACTTCAGCGCACTTGAGTTTGGAGGATGGCATGGATCTACTGATTGTCAGTATTGCGCTCATCGTGGGCATGGCGGGCGGCGGTTTTATCGCCATGCTGCTCGTGCGCAGCCAGCAGAACGCGCAGCAGGCGACCCAGCAAGCCATTCAGCAAGAGCGGTTGCGCTCGCTCGAAGCCCAGCACGCACACCTGTTGCAAGAAAATCAGCAACTGCGCGAGCAGCTCTCCATACTGGATCGTGAACTGGCCAGCGTAGGCACGCGTCTTGAAGAAGAGCGCAAACAGGCTGAAGAGAAAATCACGCTGCTGCGTGAAATGACGGAATCCGGCAAGAAGGCATTGACGGAGGAATTTCAGAATCTCGCCAATAGCATCCTTGAAGACAAGACTAAACGCTTCACCGAGCAAAATCTCGAGAGTCTGGGGCAGGTGTTAACACCATTTCGGGAGCGCCTGAATGAATTCAAATCTCGTGTAGAAGAAATTCACTACCAGGACGCGCAGCAGCAGGCCGCACTCAAAACGGAACTCTCGCAGCTCAAAGAACTGAACCGTCAAATGAGTGAAGAAGCACATGATCTGGCGACCGCGCTTAAAGGTCATGCAAAAAAGCAGGGCAACTGGGGCGAACTGGTGCTGGAAAACGTACTCGCACGATCTGGCCTGCAGATTGATCGCGATTATCGGCGTGAAGTCAGTTTCAATACTGAGGATGGCAAGCAAAGGCCGGATGTCATTGTCTATCTGCCCCAGAAAAAACATCTGATCGTCGACGCCAAGGTCTCGCTGAACGCTTACACGCGCTATGTAAACGCAGAAGATGAACTGGAGCGCAAACAGGCTCTGAAAGAGCACGTGCAGGCAATCGCCGACCGCATCGCCGAGTTATCCGATCGTCGCTACTTCGAATTGGATGACCTTAACTCACCTGAGATGGTGTTCATGTTCATTCCGGTCGAGTCGGCTTTCGTGGAAGCCTTGCGTGCCGATGAAACATTGTTTCAGCAAGCCTTGCAACAAAACGTACTTGTCGCTACACCCACGACCTTGTTGACCAGTCTGAATATTGTTCGCCAGCTGTGGCGTCACGAGAACCAGAACATTCACAGCGCGAAACTCGCCGACAGCGCTGCCCAGCTCTATAAAAAACTGGCCGGCTTCATCAAGAGCATGGAAGAACTGGGCCGCAAGCTCGATTCGGCCAAGGCTGCCTATCAGAGTGCCTTTGGTCAGTTTTACAGTGGTCCGGGCAATGTGATCAAGCGTGCGCGCGATTTTGAACAACTGGGTGTCGCGGTGCAGAAGGCGCTGCCGCAAAGTCTGGTCGACAAGGCTGATCTGGAGCTGGATTGTCTGCCGCCGGTGGCGTCTAACGATAGCGCTGGCGAGGCCGCGGCCGAGCAGGATGAGTCGGCTTGATTGGGTTAGCGCAGCGTTACAGGCAAGCTTAAGAATCCCCTAAAACGTACCCGCGGACTGCGCACCGCATCGTTGATCGCGTAACTTGGATAACGCGCGATCAAACGTCCGATAGCGACCTGACCCTCCAGCCGCGCCAGACTCATACCCACACACGCATGTGTGCCGCTAGCAAACGCCAGATGGCGATTGGGATTGCGGCTGATATCAAAACGCTCGGGATCGTCGAACTGCGCAGGGTCACGATTTGCTGCACCTATACACAGCGTCACACGGGTATGCGGTGCCATCTTTACGTCACCCACCTGTACCGTCTCGGTGGTGATACGGTTGCCCAGCTGATTCGAGCTTTCATAGCGCAGCACTTCTTCTACGCACGACTTGATCAGGGCAGGTTCACGCAGCAGACGCTCGCGCTCTGCCGGGTGCTGATGCAGCGCCATCAGTCCATTGCCAATTAGATTGGTGGTGGTCTCATGTCCGGCATTGAGCAGAAAAATGCAGTTATGCAGTAGCTCTCTCATTGACAGTCGTTCACCGTCGGACTCGCCCTGAATCAGACGTGTCAGCACATCCGTCTCGGGATTGCCGGGATGGGCGCGTCGGTGGGCGATCAGCCCTTCAAGATATTGAATGAATTCTGCGACAGCGCAATTGCCCCGATCGAGGGCCTCAGCACTGACGACTGGCTCCAGTGCGCCCAGTATCGCCAGTGACCAGTCGCGCAAAGGTCCTCGGTCTTGCAGGGGCACCTCCAGCAGATTGCCAATCACTTCAATGGGTATTGCAGACGCAAAGTCATCAATCAGGTCGGGATGGGGCTTGTCTTCCATCGCGTCCAACAAATCATCGACCAGACGGTTCAGGCTGTCTTCCATGCCCGCGATGGCGCGGGGCGTTAACGCACCGGAGATGAGTTTGCGTACGCGGGTATGCAATGGCGGGTCGGAGAAGACCAGGCTGGTGGTGTGATGTTCGTAGAGCAGAGAATCGCCAAACTTGGGTTTGAACTCGCGCTGCTTGTCCGAGCTGAAGTCTTTCGGATTTTTGTAGATGGCGATCAGATCGTCATAGCGAGTCAGAAAGTAACTGCCATCCGGCATGGCCTTGACCGGCGCATGCTCGCGCAGTGCGCGATAAACAGGGAAGGGAGCATCATGAAAGCCCGGTGGCAATTGCAGGAGGTCGAAGCTGTTGGCAACGGCGCGGGCATTTTCGAGGGCCATGAATCACTCAAGAAAGGAAATAACCCGGAGAAGTATAGGGGGAATATCGGAGAGCAGAGAGGCTTGTCAATTTAAGAACGGGCATAAAAAAACGACCCACAGGTCGTCTCTACTATGCTTCTGGGTTGGCAGCCAGTCAGAAGACCAGGCTGCCAGATAACCGAATTAACGGTTAGCGATGTACATCGTGATTTCGAAGCCGAAACGCAGATCAGTCGCTGCAGGTGGAGTCCATGCCATGATTATCTCCTAATAGGTTTGAATTAACTGAACGGAAAACCCATTCAGCGGAAGCGATCATGACCTGACCCTCGCCCGGATGCATCTGCGAAACGCGTAAATTGGGCTCATGATTTTCATGAACAATGCCCTGCCGCCGCCTAGCCCCGGGAAACGCCGGTCAGGTCGGAGGCGCGTACTGCTATGATGCGTGCCAGAGACAGGCCGCAACAGACGCGCCCGGCTGCCATGCTGCGATGCAACCGAAGATGATTATGATGAACCCCGCCGAGACCAGGGCCACCACTTCTGTGGATAGCGCCACCGCATCCCGCCCCGGCATGAGCCTGAGGCTCAAGATCAATTTGATTTTTCTCGCACTGACCGTGCTGGTTTTCCTGATCCTGATTCGGGTCGAGGTCACTTCCACGCGCGATAGTGTGCGCGAGGAGATGGAAGCTTCCAGTCGCATCGCCGTACAGTTATTGGCGCGGGTGAGCAGCTCTTATGCCAGTCATGATCTGACCGAACTGATCGCTTTTCTGCAGGCCACCGGCCGGATACGTGCCAATGACATTGTGCTCTACGACAAGGCAGGTGTTTTGCGCTACCAATCACCGCCTTCGGTGTACAAGGCCGGACGTGATGCACCGCAATGGTATGCCAATGTGGTCTCCCCACCTGAAATGCAGCGAGTGATTGAGGTTGGTGAGGCGCGCTTGGTGATTGTCACCAACCCGACGCGTGCGATTCTCGATGGATGGGACAATTTGCGTGACATCTTGATCGCACAATTGATTCTGTTCATCCTGGCCGATATTGCTTTGTTCTGGTTGATCGGTTTGTGGGTGGCGCCACTGGAAAAAATCGATCGTGGTTTGCGCGAGATCGAGCGCGGCGACCATCAGGTACGCCTGCCGCCCTTGCCGGGCAAGGAAGCAGGGCAGATGGGGCGGACTTTCAATCGCATGGCACAAGCGGTCGAAGACAATATTCAGGTACGGCAGGCCAGTGCTGAAGCTCAGGCGCGTTTGGATGCGCAGCGAGACTTTACCAAGCAGCTGCATGCGCGCATTGAAGAGGAGCGTGCCGCACTGGCTCTTGAGCTGCATGATGAGTTGGGTCAGTCGCTGACCGCAATTCGCAGTATCGCCAAGTCAATGATGCAGCGGCCGGATGTCGCCGGTAGTCCGCTGGAACAGCATGCCAAGATGTTGTTTGATACGGCTGGCATGACCTCCGATGCCATGCACCGGATGATTCCTCGGCTGCGTCCGATTAAGCTTGAAGGCATGGGGCTGGTTGATGCTGTACGCGATCTGCTGACCGAGACACAGCAGAATAATCCGGACATCCGTTTTGATCTTAAAGTTACTGGCAGCGTACCGCTATTGGAAGAGGCACTTGAGTTATCCGCTTACCGCATCATTCAAGAGGCGGTTACCAACATTGTTCGCCATTCTGGTGCCACGCTGGCGCACATTCGCGTGAGCAGTGATCAAGGACAATTAACGCTCGCCATCGCCGATAACGGGCGCGGTGCAGTATCTGTGAAGCGCGAAGGTCATTATGGTGTACGTGGCATGCAGGAACGCGCCGAATCACATGGAGGTCAGATCGTGTTTCAGGCCGCAGCCGAAGGCGGGCTCGAAGTGATCGTCTCACTTCCTATCAAGGAAAGTCGCAGCTCATGAAAAAAACAATCAATGTCATGCTGGTGGATGATCATGCGGTGGTGCGCATGGGGTTTCGCATGCTGCTAGAGGCGACTGACGATATCCGTGTCGTGGCCGAGGCGGAGTCGGCCGAGGTAGCGTATCAGCAGATAGCAACCACCCAGCCTGATGTGATCGTGATGGATATTTCGCTAGGCGGGACCATGGGCGTCGAGGCTACGCGTCGCATCGTGGCGCGCGACAAGCATGCACGCGTACTGGGTTTGTCTTCGCATGAAGATCCGAGCTATGTGCGCTACATGCTCAAGGCTGGCGCACTCGGTTATCTCTCCAAGCGCACCGCGCCGGACGAGTTGATTCACGCAATCCGGCAAGTGAACGAAGGGCGCATGTATATCGACAGCCATTTGTCGCAGCGTATGGCGCTCGAAGAATTCAACGGTGAAAAAAGTCCGATTGAAGTGTTATCGGAGCGCGAGTTTGGTGTCTTCATTCAGCTCGCCAAGGGTGCTTCTGTCAATCAGATCGCCGAACTTCTGAATATTTCTCCACGTACCGTCGGCACTCATCTCTACAACGTCAAGCAAAAACTCGGCGTTGCCAATCAGGCTGAACTCACACTCATTGCCGTAAGACATGGATTGATTGAGTTGTAGTCAAGCCGTTACTCGATTCGTAGTACACCAACCACGCATCGACAAGCTGAATGCTCAAGACAAGTCTCTTACCATTGGATTGGTCGTGGAGGTCCGCAATTCGATCTGCGGGCTGCTGAGTCAGAGGTGTCTATGCTGCAGAGGGTGTCAAGCCCCAATTCTTTCTCAAAAAACACTGAATTGAAATCAGTGGGAGAGAGATATCTCGGACTGAAAGACGAAATCAATTTTGATCGTGAAAAAGGGATTATTTTTATTAATCCCCGTTTACATATACAAGAAAATGACCATCAAACGGCATCTAGTCTGTTGGGGAAAATAACTCAAAAATTTAATAGACTCATCAGTCGCTATCATGAATGGCGGGCAAAAGAATGGTTTGTTGTATTCGTAGAAAAAAATTTTGAAGAAAGTGACAAGACAAGGGATTTGCTTGATTCTATAAAGACTAGCGGCAGAGTTTCATCATCTAAACTTCTGGAAATTCTTGTTGATGAAGACTATAAAATCTCTCCAGGGAAACCCGAAGTTCGGGGGGATGGATCGCTGAGATCGCGCTATTTGATTGGAAGTAAAAATAAGTTTATAAAAAAGCTTGTCACGCATGATTTAAAGAATAAGAAATTTTCTGATGATGCTATTAGCGCGTTTTTAAATTTTTTGCGTTTCGCCGATCAACACTGGAACCCGGAATCATTCAAAGACGTGATGAATTTTTTGAATCAATACTCAGATGGAGATTCGCTGCATTCATCAGTTTTTTTGGTGCCTGCATTGCGGAAGAAGGTGGTGGAGATGCAGAAGGCTGCCGCTGATTTTGATGCATTCCAACAAAAAAACGCGCTAATTAAGTTGCGTAAAAATCAAAACGCGTCAGATGATGTTAAAGGATCTCCTGAATTTTCAAGAAAAGATTTGTGTGATCATTTAAAAATTTCTTGGCAGCTATCTGAACTTGAAAAAAATAAAGAAGATAATTTGAACAATGTTTTAAAAAATCCTTTGCAAATTGCTTTTCTTCGATATTTAGAAACTGGAACAAAAAATATGGATTCTGTTTCTTTGAGAAATTTAATGAGCTATCCGCAGCGAATAAAATTATATCCTCATCTTTACGGATTTCCTGGCGCGAGTGAGACGGGTAATTCTGGCCTAAAAAAAATATTTGATGATGTGGTCGGTGAATTAACAGCCATGTCGAATCAAAGGAAATCAGGGGAAATCGACATCGAGGGGATAGATAAAGATTTACTTAAAACTTCAATGAGCAAGCTAATTCTCAATTTGCGGAACCATAGAGCTGTTTTAGGAATTCTTATATTTTCGGATATGGTTGAGTATACAAAGTCTTTAGATAAAAACAAAATAACTCAAAAAAACAAGGATGATTTTACTGCGGTATCTCAAGTTGATATTGAAGAAATTGCTCGTTGTTCCAATCTTTTAGAAGAAGAAAAATTGAATTTCTCAAGTTTAATTGAAAAATTAAAGATAGATTTATTAGAAGTAGATTATTCTCTTGAGTTTTGAATTTTTCTTCATTCAAATGTATTCCATTCCCGATGGAGCAACCTCCGAAATCGGTACATGTTGATGAGGCGCAGTGCCTTGCGCTTATGAGCGTATTTTTATTCAATCATGCAATCGCCAAGCCCAACATCAGTCGGGGGATCACCATCACCGGTGACACGCCGCCACCCGTCATGCGAGACGAACCCATCCCCCCCGCGCGCGCTGGTTATCTTTGGATACCCGGCTGCTGGAGTTGGCAGAGCGATGTGCATGTCTGGGTAGCCGGTCGCTGGGAGAGGCAAAGGATAGGTTACGTCTATGCCGAGCCCGTTTGGCGTGAAGGGCCCAAAGGTTGGGAGTTGCATCGTGGCGGGTGGCGTCCTGGTGGCAAGGGGAAGAATCGGCACGGCGGAGACCACTGTCTCTCAGGTCAGCACAAAAAAGGCAATTGCTCAAATAGCCAATCCATGAATCTGCGCCTCATGCTGGTTTAGCCCAGCCGCCTGACGTGAGGGCCGGTTGATCTCAAATCTGAATCCATGAAATTCGGCCGGCATTCTGGTCGACCATTTTTGAGTGACTAGCGGCATCCTTCGGTATCATGTCTGCACAACACTATTCCAATAGGCAGACAAGATGCACTTTACCAAGGCAGTCAATATTGCCGATCTACGCGCTATTGCGCGGAGCAAGCTCCCGCGCTCTGTATTCGGGTTTATCGATGGTGGCGCACATGACGAGCGCACCCTGCGTGACAATGAAGCTGATCTCGCCAGACTGCGCTTTGCGCCGCGGGTGATGGTGGATGTCAGTCAGCGAAAGCAGTCGGTCGAGATACTTGGCGAATCGCTGAGTTCACCGATGATCCTAGGGCCGACGGGTCTGGCAGGGCTGTTGTGGCCAGAGGGTGACCTGCATATCGCACGCGCGACGGCGACTGCCGATGTGGGGTTTTGTCAGTCGACCAATTCCAATTGCAGTATCGAACAACTGGCCCGTCACGGGCGCAAGGATTTCTGGTTTCAGCTGTATATCCAGAAAGACAGGGGCATGACCGATGCGCTCATACAGCGCGCCTGGGATGCCGGCTCGCGCGTGCTGGTGGTGACCGTTGATTTGCCTTTGCAAGGGCCGCGCGAGCGCGACATTCGGAATGGCTTTACAGTGCCGCCGCGCATAGGGCTCGATAATGTTTTTGACTATGCGAGCAAGCTGGGCTGGTTAATGCGATTGTCCAGTGGCCCGCGCTTCACCTTTGGAAATTTGGATAATCCCGAGGCACCGACGCAAAAGCTGGTCTCGTTGACGCAGCACATCAGTGCGTCGTTTGATGCGTCAGTGAATTGGAAAGATCTGGAGTGGCTGCGTCAGCGCTGGCAGGGGCGAATTGCAGTCAAAGGTATTCTGAGAGCGGATGATGCGGTGCGCGCCATGTCACATGGCGCCGATGCTGTCATGGTATCTAATCATGGTGGTCGCCAGCTCGATGGTGTTCCCTCTGCTGCGGCCGCATTGCCGGCGATTGTTGATGCGGTCAATGGCAAGATGCAGGTATTGATGGATGGCGGCATTCGCCGTGGCAGCGATATCGTCAAAGCGCTGGCGCTGGGAGCCGATGCCTGTCTGATCGGCCGCGCTGGTTTGTATGGACTTGCGAGTGGCGGACAGGCCGGTGTCGAAAAAGCGATCGCTTTGTTGAAAAAAGAGATAGACATTACTTTAGCTCTGCTAGGCGTACCTGATGTCGCGAATCTGGATCGCTCTGCCCTTTTTGAAGAGTGATAGTGAGAACTTTTGATGCAACGCCATCCCAACGCTACCGCAGCAGATGCACACGCCAGCCTATACCGGCGATTGCCAAGCTCAGCAGTCCGGTAAAGGCCAGCGCTGCCTGCAGACCCAGCCATTGCGCTATACCGCCCAATAATGGCGGCCCGATCACGCTGCCGGCGTAGGTGATGGTCGCCACCCCGGCAATCGCCATTGCGCCTTGCTGACCAGCCGCGCTGAACACAAATGGAAACACCAGCGCCAGCCCCAGTCCGGCGACGGCAAAGCCCGTGACTGCAGTTGTGGTGCCGCTGGCAAATACCGCCAGATATATCCCGACACCGGCCACAAGCGCACCACCGCAAATCAGCCGGCGAGCACCCATGATGGCCTTGAGGCGGTCGCCATGAAAGCGCGAGAGCAGCATCATGGCAGAGAAAGCCGCTAGCGACAGTGGTGCAAAGCTCATGGAAGCACCGAACTGGTCTGCCATGAAAACCCCACTCCAGTTGGCGATACTGCCTTCGGTCATCGCCGCCAAAAATCCCAGTAGGCCCAGCAGAGCGATATCACCACGCGGTAGTACAAACGAGGGTTTTTTTGTTAACGGGGTGTTGCTGGCTCCATCCGTGGTCAGCCCGCGAACACCCAACCAGAGCAGCAGTGCGCAGGGCGGTATCAGCAAGCTGAAATGTCGTATCGGCGAAAACTGCATCCATGCCATGCCACTGCCTAGCATGACGCCAATCAGCCCTCCCGCACAGGCGCAGGCATGTAGTCGGGCCATCATGGATCGCGCATGCAAACTTTCCTGGTGGGCCGCTGCCGCATTCATGCCGATATCAAATGTACTGGCGCAGGCTCCCAGCAGAAAAACGGCGAGCATTAGCAGTGGCAAGTTGGGCACCATGCCAATCAAGAGCAGCAACAAGAGCATCGCCAGACCCGCAACGACGAGTTTTGTGCGTTGACTCAACCATCCTCTGAAATGCGGGGACATGTGAGCAGACAGGGCGGACGACAACGCGGCTCCGAGTCCACTACATAACAGCACGATAGAAAGTTCGCCAACGGAGAGTTGCAGAGCATCCCGTAATGCAGGGATACGGCCAGCCCATGAACCCATGATCACGCCAAAGCAGGTAAACAGTGCTGATAGCGCGTGGGCTTGCGGCACCACCTGACGTGTTGATAAGGCTGCAAAGGTAGGGGATGGCGGGCAGGTTGTGGATTGCATGAACAAAGATGGGTAATTGCAGTAGGGAACTCAGCTTTGTGCATGAATCCTAGAAATAGTTTCTTGTGAGAAGAAAAATTCGTGCAAAAGATGATGCACGGCGGAAGCACGGGCAGTGTCCCTGTTCAATTGAACGCATCCACCCAGCTACGCAGTCAGCTAGTGTTCATGCAGGGAAGGGCGATGATTCGGCGGCGATAGGTGCAGGCGAAATTTGGACAGAAAGCAATTTATTGAGATGACGCAAAAGCATTTTGTGATTCTCAATTAGCCTATTTTTATTCCGATTTTCGAGCGGCTCATGAACGGTCCTCATACTCATTACGACAATCTGAAGGTCACACGTAACGCGCCACCCGAGGTGATTCGGGCTGCCTACAAGACACTGTGCCAGCAGTTTCATCCGGACCGGCATGGCGGACACCCGAAAGCAACACAGACCTTTCAAATCATTAATGCAGCGTATGAAGTACTGTCCGATCCGGGCAAGCGTCGCCAGCATGACGAATGGATCGCGAAGACAGAGGCACGCGAGCAAGCGCGCCGTGTCGAGCGAGCTCAGCCACGCTGGAACGGTCAGGAGCGGCGACGGTCATCGCCCCAAAGACCCGCTGCCAAGAACGTCCATCGTATGCGACCCGTAGTCCAACCAACGCACAGTGGCATCCTGCAGTGGATGCTGCATCAGCCGCGTGCGCTGGCTTTATGGGCATCGATTGCACTCACAGGCGTCGTCCTTGTACTGATTTTTCAGCTCTGAGAGCAGAACTGAATCTTGTTGCAGTCGCGTCGACCGCCTTGCTTTGGTGATGGGGGTTCCTGCGTTCGCGTCAGGTATAGTGTCGCTTCTTTCAAAACAAGGCGCACGAAGCTGAGTCACTGCGCCCCATAACAAGAAAGCGTGACACGCATGGCCAACGAGGCAAGCGTTGTGCTGCCCGCGCTGGTGCGCATGGGACTGGCAGCACCCGAGGAAAATCCCGAGGTCGTCCCCCTGACGGGTGGTGTGTCTTCGCTCATCGTGCGCGTTGAAACGCGTGATGGCCCCCTGTGCATCAAACAAGCCCTGCCTGAATTGAAAGTTGCCTCTCACTGGAGTGCGCCGCTGGCGCGCAATCATGCCGAGCTTGCCTGGATACGCGAGGTCGCCCAGACTTTACCGAAGGCAGTGCCCGCCATTCTGGGTGAGGACGCGCAGTCGTACTGCTTTGCGATGCAGTGGCTGGCACCCGAAGCGCATCCGGTCTGGAAAATACAGCTGCGCGATGGTCATGCCAGTTCCGATTTCGCGGCACAGGTGGCGCGTCAGCTCGTGCTGATTCATGCAGCGAATGCGAACCAGCCTGCACTCGCCGAGCGTTTTGCCTATGACCGCAATTTCTTCGAGCTGCGATTGGATCCTTATTTCGGCGCCACCGCGAAAGTGCATGCTGACTGCGCGACTATGCTGAAGGCATTGATTGAACAGACTGCAAACAATCGTATTACGCTAATTCACGGCGATATCAGCCCTAAAAATATTCTCGCCGGACCGAACGGGCCCATCTTTCTTGATGCTGAGTGCGCGGTGTATGGTGATCCGGCGTTTGATGCCGCGTTTTGCTTGACGCATCTGATCGCCAAATGCCTGTGGCGGCCTGCATCGACGGCAGATTATCTGGACTGCTTCGATGCCTTTGCCAAACACTATCTCGCTGGCGTGGATTGGGAAAGCGTGGACGCCATCGAGGCTCGCACGGCGACGCTGCTGGCGGCGATATTGCTGGCGCGCGTAGACGGTAAATCGCCCTTGGAATATCTGACTGAATCCGACCGAGCGCGGCTGCGTACGTTTGCACGCCGCTGGCTTTTGTCGCCTGCAACCAGGCTCGCTGATATGCGCGCCGCATGGAAAGAGGAACTTGCTGCATGAGTACGCGAATCCAATTACTGCAAGCGCGACGTATCTGGGATTCGCGCGGCCGACCTACCGTGGAAGTCGACGTGCATCTGGACGATGGCTCCATGGGCCGCGGTATTGCGCCTGCTGGTGCATCGACGGGCAGCAACGAAGCAATCGAGTTGCGTGATGGGGGTACGAGCTTTGGCGGCTATGACGTACAAAAAGCATTGGCGAATGTCATGCGTGAGATTGCACCCGCCATCATCGGTCGTGATGCACTCGATCAGCGCGGGGTGGACGATACGCTGATTGCGCTGGACGGCACATCAAATAAAGCGCGGCTGGGCGGAAATGCATTGATCGCGACCTCTATGGCCGTCTTGCATGCAGCGGCTGCATCGCAGCGCTTGCCCTTGTGGCGCTATCTGAGGGACGCAGCCGACGCTGCAGATGATCAGTCGGTGATCTTGCCTCTGCCGGAAATTCAAATTTTTGGTGGCGGTGCGCATGCGGGTCGCCGTATCGATATTCAGGATTTGCTGGTGATGCCCGTTGGTGCGCAGAGTATGGCCGAGGCATTAGCGATGGTGGCTGAGGTCTATCGCGCCGCCGGTGAGCTAATGGCTGATGCCGGTCGTCGTGCCGGTGTGGCCGATGAAGGTGGCTGGTGGCCTGATTTTGCGAATAATGAAGAAGCGCTGCAAATGCTCACCCGCGCGATTGAAAAAGCGGGCTACCGCCACGGCGAGGTGATGATTTCCCTTGATATCGCAGCATCTGAATTCGGGAGTGCTGGCGTGTATCGTCCGGGCTTGGAGAAGCGGGCGTATGACACCGGCGAGTGGATTGAGGTTTTGCTGCGCTGGCTGACGACGTATCCGATTTTGTCCATCGAAGATCCGGTGGCCGAGGACGATACCGCTGGCATGATCGCCTTTACTGCAGCGGCGGGTCACAAAGTACAAATCATTGGCGATGATTATCTAGTCACCAATGCGGCGCGTGTGTGCGACGCAGCAGCAAACAAGGCTTGTAATGCGGTGCTCATCAAACCCAATCAGGCGGGAACGATCAGTGAAACCTTTGATGCACTGCAGGCGGCCAAGGCCTGCGGTTTTTCAACCATTGTGTCTGCTCGTTCTGGTGAGTCGGAAGATGTGATGATTTCGCATCTGTCCGTGGGGTGGAACGCGGGACAGTTGAAGGTAGGCTCGTTTGCGCGCTCGGAACGTATGGCGAAGTGGAATGAGCTGCTGCGGATTGAGGAGGCGCTCGGTGCGAGAGCGCGTTATGCGGGTGCGGATGTTTTGCCTTTGGTCGGCGGTTGATATCTGAAGCTGGTCTACTGAGGGTTCGGGCTGGTGGTATACAAACAAAGACACTGGATCCCGGCTTTCGCCGGGATGACAGTAGTTGTTGAGGTCACGATAAAATTCTAACCGTCATCACCTGCATGTGATGACTGCTGCGTGCGCGGGTCGCGTGCGATCCGAATTCCCCACTCGCTCCCGGCGAAAGCCGGGATCCAATGTCTTTCATTGTGCGCTCGAAAAACTATTTTTCGTGCCGTATCAGCGCTGAAACCGCGCATCACCCACGCAGCGCGCGCTTCAATAATTTGCCGTTCGCATTTCGCGGTAGCGGGCCCTCAGCCAACACCACCTGCTCAGGCACTTTGTAATCGGCCAGTCGCACCGCACAATGTGCACGCACAGTATCCGCAGTCAGCGTTTTGTCGGTCGTGAACAGATAGGCATGCACACGCTCGCCGAGTACAGGACAGGGATGACCAACCACGGCAGCTTCCACCACACCGGGCACCGACATCAGCACGTTTTCTACTTCAACCGAGTAAATCTTGAAACCGCCACGGTTGATCATGTCCTTGATGCGATCGAAGATGCGCACCAGGCCTTGTTCATCCATCGAGCCAATGTCGCCGGAGCGCCAGCAGCCATCCGCAAAACCTTTGGCTGTCGCTTCCGGGTTATCCCAGTAGCCCGGCACCACCATCGGGCCGCCTATCCATAATTCACCGGATTCGCCTGTCGCCACCGGCTGACCTTCGTCATTCATTACGCGAATGTCACCACAGGGCACCGCAATGCCAACGCTATCGTTGTGAATCGCAGAGAGCCCCAGCGGCATGATGGTGGCAGGCGAGGTGACTTCGGTGGAGCCATAGCAGTTCACCAGTGTGAGTCCGGGGACGGCTTCGGCCAGTGCCTGTACGGTGGGCACGGGCATAGGCGCACCGCCATAACCGCCGACACGCCAAGGACTCAGATCGAGTGTACGAAATTCCGGCTGCATCAAACAAAGCTGATACATCGCCGGTACCAGCAGCGAGTAGGTGATGCGCTCGCGCGCGGCGAGTTGCACAAAAGACGCTGCCTTGAATTCAGGCACGATTACCAGCGTGCCGGCCACATGCACCATCACCGCAATCAGTGCAATCAGACCAGTGACATGACTGGCTGGTACGGCCAGTGCGGCACGATCTTCATATCCGAGTTTGAGCGCAATCTCGAAATGTATCGCCGAATGCGCAATATTGAAATGCGTGAGCATCGCGCCTTTGGGATTGCCGGTGGTACCTGAGGTGTACAGAATGCAGGCACAGGCTTCTTCATCGACGATCGCTGGCGCAATATCGGGCCCAT
>JACCDK010942714.1_pt1 | contig 14801 bp, 9 predicted proteins | sample 7445871 | NCBI WGS metagenome assembly JACCDK01 (sample SAMN15323436, study PRJNA562643) | freshwater metagenome | isolation source: river surface water | place: USA:Blue River Watershed | collected 2017-08-15 | reverse complement strand
AGCATTTGCTTGAGTCGGTTATAGTCTCCATAAAGGTCATTCCATTCCTCACGTTCTGGAAACATAACAAAAACAGTGCTGACCAAATCTTTTTTATTTGAAGTACCTACACCAATTTTGCAATTTTGATAGTTTGCAAATTCACCAGTAAATATTGCCCCGTTATTTTCTGACCCTAACAATGTAAACCCATTCAACTTCATTTTCTCAACATACTCACTCAGCGTGCCATCAATGGGTACCCCCTTGAACATCAAATGTTGATTGTCTGCCGTTTGCGCAACCAATTGCATTGTAGATAATACCAATGCCAAAGTCATCAATAGGTTTTTCATAGATCTTATTTTATTCAAATTAATCGCCTATCGCATTGGTTTGCAAGTGATAGTTGATTAGCCCCCTCAATTTTTTATCAATGACAAAATAATTAATGTACATTCTCTTGCCACCACTCAGTTTTAGCGTGCTGTAATTCGCTAGCAATCTGACGGATGTGCAGTACTACCGCGACATGGGTTTAAACGTGACTGACGATGGTTACTATGGGATGAAAAAGTTCTGCCGGATTATGATGTTTTTGTCTTTAATGCGGGTGGTGGAGAGGATTTGAAAAAATAATCTTGTATGTGTGAATAGATGTTTCACCCATGCTTACAGTATAATTCCTAGGATGAAATTTTCATCGATTTTGAACATTGAAATCAATAATATTTACTATAATTGAAAAGGAATAGGATAGTAGTGATTTGGATTATGAAAAAGTTAAGAGTTTTTGAAGGATTTGCTGGATACGGAGGTGCTTCATTTGGATTAAAAAAATCTGGAATAGACCATGAAGTTGTTGGTTTTTCCGAGTTCGATAAATTTGCAAGTAGTATTTTTGAAACTAATCACCCGGGAATAAGGAATTTTGGTGATATAAAAAAAATTGATCCTCGAGAATTACCGGATTTTGATCTGTTTACTGGAGGCTTCCCTTGTCAGCCATTTTCTTCAGCGGGTTTAGGGCAGGGCGAGTTAGACATTAGGGGGACATTGTTCTACGACATTATAAGGATTTGTTCTGAAAAAAAACCTAAGCACTTGTTACTGGAAAATGTAAAAGGTTTGACTACAAAAAGACATGAAGAAACTTTGAGTAAAATAAAAAATGAGCTCGAGGGCCTAGGGTATGAATTGAATATTAAATTGTTAAATACCAAGGACTATGGAATACCTCAAAATAGACTTCGTGTATGGATTTATGGGTATTTGGGAAAATTGCCAAAAGAATTTGACCTATCTCCACAACCGATTGAACTTAAATTAAAATTGAAGAATTTTTTAGATGAAAGACCCGATGAAAAGCTATTTTTAACTGATAAGCAAATACTTAGATTGGAGGAAATTCACAAAGTGGATTTTAATGTAAAAGAACCTTTGTGCTTGGATATTTATAATAAGAAAATTCGGACAGATGGTACTTCGATAACAATTACTGAGCCTCATCACAATTCATTAAGGATTGTCCACCCTCCCGAAAATGGGAAATTTCGTGTTCGAAAGATGTCTGTTTCTGAACATTATCGACTTATGGGCTTTAAAGATGGTGAATTCAATTTTAGTTCACAATCTTATTATCAATTATGTAAAAGAGCGGGCAATGGATGGGATGTGAATTTAACAGCTCTTATTTTGAAAAAAATAAATTCGCAAATATCCTTTTTGGGGATTTGAGAATCACGATTTGTAAAAAAAAACATAAAAACAAATGAGTGTAAATGCGATGAGCTCAGGTCAGGCGAGGTCGATAAAATTGACTGGAGACAGATTAAGAAGTTTCTTTAGAAAACAATGTACCAATGATGATGGTAGAATCAAAAAGGAATTTTTAGTTGGGCTGTCCAATCAGTATTCAGAAGGATCGTTTGTTTTGAAATCAGGAAGTAATTGGCAATTTCATTTAGGTAGTTTTTCTCCATACACAGAAAATTGGGGAGCCCAATATTTAAATCTTGGAAAAACAATAAAGTACTCAGAGACTGATGAACAAATAATCAGTGATTTAAGGAGCGATGCATTTTTAAGATCGTTTATTTTAAAAGGTAATTTTTTTTGTATCTATGATTCTCCTAGTTGGTTAATATTTGATAGCGAAGATATAATATTAATGCTTCAAGATTCTAATCAAGTAGTTTGGCGGGTATTAGATAGCGGTAGGATAAAGGGTGACATTTGTTTATCGGGTGTTAAACGCACTATTTTTACTCTAGAATATAGGGCGGAGGATCATAAACGGCAATTTGTTTTAGGGGCCCATGGTGGCGGTGCCGGTAATCGTTTAAAGAATATTCTCAAGTCAAAACTGTTCTTTAATACAATTCCAGTTGACTACGAATTTTGGCTAGAGAATCCATGAAATTAATAGTTGTAAGTCCATTAATATTAATATCGTATTTTATTTTGTCAATTCTAATATTTTGTTCCCTTTTTAGTATTGGGAAGGAATCCGTTTTTGTGTCGAAATATGATTTTTTAAATAATGTTACTTTAATTAAATTAGAATAGTTTGTGAAATAATCAAACTTGCCTTTTCTCATTTTTTCTATAAATTCATTGACCTTTTCATGATCATCTAATTTTATTATTACTTCATCGGTAATGTCCTTCAAAGTTTTTCCAGTATCACTTGGCAGAAAATCACAAACAGCCAAATGCTGCGCTTCTAAGTCATTGTCAAGTTGCTCTGAAGAGCTTATTGAAATCCAGTCTTTAAATGGTTGAATTCTGGATTTTACTTCAATGCCAAACTTGTTGCTGAAAATAAAATCAATTTTATAACCTTCAGGTCCATGCCAATTATTTAGTTGGTTTGAGTCAGGAAATTCATCTAGTAAATCTTGAAAAATTAATAGCTCACCAATAAGCCCAATTTGTTTTTCTATCGAAATTTCTGATGCTTTACCACTTGAAAATTTTAAAAAATCATCAATCGAATTTTTTATATCTACGGGTGTAGCATTACTTTTCTTTCCTAACTCAAACAGTATATATTCAATTAAATGGGCAAATAATACAAGTTCGCCCGTATTCTCTACTTTTGATTCAATAAATACAATTCTTTCAGTATTGTTTAGTGCCGCATAAAGTTTGAATTTCTCATATTCCTTAACTAAGGGTTTTCCATTAGATAGCAGTATTTTTACACCAAATTCTAATGGCCCTGATCCGCAGAATACTTCTGTGGAATATTTATGAAAACGTAGTGCGAATTTTGAATCCTTTTGTAACTTAAGAAATTGATTAATTATCTTCATCACTCATTATATCTTCGTAATCTTCCATTAATTCCTTAATAAATACACTATTAGCAAGTACCGATACATGTTCCTCGTTGTTTTTGCTACCGGGCATAGAGATAGACCAACCCCAAAGCGGTATTTTTTCAAATGACGTGAGGTCCAGATTTTCACCTGGAGCTACTTCTGGTTTTATTGGAAATAGCAGCAATAAGGGTTTACCTGTTTCTTTTATTCTATTCTCTCGTGCGATTATTCTGTTGGTCATTTCTGTGTAAGTACCATTTAAAAACCTAAATTCGTGAGCAGGTATACTCAATTGATTATTAGGCAATTTAAGACTTTTGTCATCTTTTGCTTTTTCTACGGTTCTTTTTACTTTTTGCCATTGAGATCCCAAAATTTCAATAGTTTCTTTTTCTCCACCGGTAACCAAACTCACATCCCATTTTATATTTTGATTTTCCTGTTTTTCCAAAAAATCAACTAGAAACCTTAGTGGTAACTTGGCACTGGTATCACTTAATCTTTGAATTGGTAATTTGAAGTTGATGACAAATTCTTTCACGGAGTTGTTTGGTACATCTAAATAACCAAGAATTGAATTCTTATTTTTAATATCGATGTGCAGTGTGGGATATGCTTGAGGTGAATATTTGTTGCAATCACGGACTGTTTCTAATTCGTTAATAAATGTACTCACCAGATCATTATTAAAAATAGCTGATTCTTTATCATTCAGAAATCGCACAGTTTCCATGATTCTATTTCCTAATGAAAGTTTTAATGTGATTTGTTGAGCTGATTTACTTTTGGCTTTTGATACAACCTCTAACCCTTGTCTAGATCTTAATTCTCGAACTGCTGACTCAATGATTACATTAGGATGTCGCCTTATATTCAGACCAAAATCCCTTGGAGGTAGTTTTAGGCTTTTCATTTCGTCGATCTGCTCAAGCAGGTCCAATACGGAATCTTCAATTAATTCAAAACGATTTCGTATTGTTGGAGTGGTAAATACGCTGATATACTTTAAAATGTGTTTCTTGTGACCAAACCATCGCCCCATTTGCATTAGCGTGTCAAAAGTTTTTGTCGTTCTTATAAAGACAGAAGTTATAAGTCCTTCAATTGTATACCCTCTTGATAGTGACAAGCCACCTACTAAAATTGAATTACGTCGTGTGCCACTGGGATAGTTTAGAGGCACTTTGGTATCTTGATGAATATCAAATATTTCGGTTAGCCCAATTGCGTATTCTAATTCATCCCAAAATTCATCCAATGTTGTAAAATTTCTCAAATTATTCTGCGCTAGAAATTTTATATGTAATAACCATTCGTTGTCTATGTTGTTTATTGAAGAATTTTTTATAGTTTTATATAGGTCGTCAGTAAATTCTTGCACTAGGCCGCTAATTTCAATATGGTGATTAGTCAACCTCGATATATTTATTAATAATGAGAGATGATCAATTATACGTTCATTTCTAAGACATGTTGAGTCATAGAGGAATCTACAAATGGCAAACTTTACATAGTAGGGTAACTTATCAAAATGATCATCCTTTTTTGCGGTCAATACAAATCGGATTTCATTCTCAACTTCTTCAATCGTCATTTCATTATCTAGGGAATAAACATCAATAAATGACTCACCTAAAGTTTCCTTCACACCGATATAGGTTTCAGGCTTATCCAATGCCCAAATGAAACTCCTTGGAAAGATATCGGCACCATATTGTTCATTTGTCACGTCGTGATTAATTAGAATATTTGCAAATGGGGTTGCAGTGACAGCAAGATAGGTTGAAATATCGAATGAATTTAAGAGGTCTCTAATGCCTCGATTAATAGCAGTAGGGTCTTCTTCTTCTTTTGTATTGACACTAGCATAATCACTTTCGTCATCAATTAGAAGCAAGGATTTTTTCAGCACACCGCCTTGCCCCGATTGTTTTTCTAGCCATTCTTTCAGATTTTTCAGCGGTGTTACATTTTTCTTAATTACAGCAATTACAGGGACGCGAATATTTTCAAAATTAATCCCGCTAAGTTGGGCGTTTGCCTCTTTTTTATTGAAATCAGAATCTGGAGTCGTTAGGCTTATAGGCTGTTTTGCCGCATCATTGTTATACCTGCCTACTCCAATTGTTTTACTCCCATATTGCCCTATCAAATCATGGTTGAGTCTATTTTGTGTTTGTTCTCTCAATATATTTGTGGCTCCAGCGAGCACGACAATCATATCATATCCTGCTCCAATCGCTGCGTTCGCGACACTAGAATAATTTAGTGTTTTACCCGATTGGACAAATCCAAAAACTAATCCACGCACATGTTTCACGGTTTCCCGATCTGGTGAACCGCAAAGATTTAGAATTGATTCAGTATCCCTACTTAGTGTATAACGCACTTGGGGGCCCAATTTTTCTTTATAGCACTCATTGAATCTGTCAGAATAGTATTGATCATACTTGTCTGTGATCTTGACCTTAGAGAACCATTGCTTGTCATATTCTTCTGAATCATCAATCAGACCTTTGCCAGGTTCATATTTAACTAAAATTTCCTCGCGTAATGTCCTATGTATTTCCTCCCAATTGACATTTTTGAATTCAGCGACTTCTACTGAAAATAATTGAGCAAGGAATTCTTGTGGCACTACTTGCAAAGAATTTATTTTTTTCGTTATATCATTTTCCTCTGGCAGATCAAACAAACCCTTTTCCTCCTGCTCATCTGCAATTGTTCTTTTTATTTGTCTTATTATTTTCTGTTCAATTTTCATATTTATCTTTCAATTTTTTATATGCAGTTTCTGTTATTAGATTCAATTCAAACATCATCTTTCCAGTTTCTAGTTTTTTTGAATCTAATGTTTTGTGATCGACTTTATTCAAATTGAGATAATAAAGTAAGCTTTCGTAGGGGATGGTGTTTTCAATAATGTTTAGAAAATCTCTAGTTTTTATCTTTCCATTTTCTAGTTGTTTTATTACTTCGCTATTTCTATTTATTGCAAATAAGATTTTTTCACTATCTTTATTTTTTTGTAGATCCCAGATATCAGTTAAATCTCTTAAAGAAAGTTGAGAACGCTTCTTGTAAGGTTTTCTGGCAATATCTGTAAAATGCATTATTGATTTTTTTAGCAAGTCTCTCAGCCTGATATCTGTAATAGAAATTTGACTTTTTTTAACTTCAATATTGAAAAGTTCATCCGCATCATCTTGGCAAAAAACTGCCATTCGGAAAAGGTCATTGATTCGGAGATTTTTTTCGAGCCCTTCCCAGCCTGACCAGGCAATCAGTCTATTTTTTCTAAATATATATAGACCTGGCCCCATGCCAATTTCTGCTAGCTCCGTGTAAATCCTTTTTTCTTCTGGTTTCTGCTTGGTGAAATGAGGTATTTGATGTGATTGAATTTCGATCGAAACATTTTCGATTTGTACATTTTCTATGGCACTATGATTGCTTGCCAAGCTCTTTGAAAAGAAAGGATCAATGGCTACTATTTCTTTTTCATTAATATAAAACCTTATTTCCTTCATCATGAAATAAGCAGCGGCAATCTGAGTTCTAACTTTTGCGAATACTTGTTCTTTATTGATTTCAACATCTTGAAATACTCCATATAGAATGATTTCTGTGCCTTGATCCTTGGGTCTTGTGAAATTCAATTCTTCCTCCTGTAGTAGCCATTTTTTTTTACTCCTAACGAATTCAAGATCCCATGTAAAAGCGCATAATTCATTGCTTTTTGCTTTGGATACTACTGAAAATTTATCTGTTTGAGAAAATGAAGCTAGTTTCATGCCGAGGCCAAATTTTCCTAGATCTTTATGTTGCCTTTCAGTAGTTGGATCAGATGATGCAATTCGAAGAGCTTCAATTAAGTCTTGTCTTTTCATTCCGCAACCATTATCCGCAACTACTATACGGTATGTTCCTTTTTTTTCCGGATAGTAGTCAACCCAAATTTTATTGGCACCGGCACTTATGGAATTGTCAATCAAATCTAAAATAGCTGAATAGTGGTTGTATCCAATGCTCTTTAAGCTCTTGGTAAAATTTGCCACATCCAATTCACATTCTATGGTCTTCATTTTATCCCTGTAAATCCGTTTTCAATCGCCTTATTTATGACCTCGATAATTATTTTTGCCTGTTTTTCAGTTGGAAGGGTTATTTTTCCTTCATACCAACTTTTAATAACATCTCTGTAAAGGTCCGTTATTCCAGGAGCATATGTAGAATTGTAAAATTCAAGCAATTTTTTAGGGGTTTGAGTTCTAGAAAGATCAATAACTCTAACCTGCGCGTCTATTCCGTTATCGAGTTTTTCTAGTTGGGTCCCTTTTTTTCTTTCCAGTTTGTCTTCGTCAATAGAAATAATACTATCAAACTGAGGGATAGTTTTAAACTTAGCTTCTAATGACTTGACGCTATCCCAACAAATTGGCATTTTACAATATGTTCCAATGTTTGTATTTCCCGGTGGTGGATTAAGTAGTTTTAGATGCACGGCCTCTCCAATTTTGCCTAAATAAGCTAGTAATTCACTTTCTATTTGCTGCTCCGTCCATATTTTAACCCAGCTTATCGTCATTTTATGCTGTCTTAGCATATAAGAAAACAGGGCAATCAAATAAGGTACTGTCTGCGCTCTATAACCTCCGGAATACCATTCCGCCCCGCTGACCAGCTTTTGTACTTCTTTGAATAAGATTACTTGACTCACAGTCTTTTTGTATAGGTACTCGTTACAATCTGGGTCGCCTTCCTCGTATAGGTCTGATACCTTTTCTGCAAATTTGGCAAAGCAAAGTTGAGCACCTTTTGAAACTTCATTTGGAAATAGATCCCAAGCCAAGCTCGCTTTTGATATGAGTATTTTGTCTATGACCTGATCCATTGGGTAGTCCAACAAGAATTTCTTTTTCTCGGATTCCTTCATGTACATTTGATCATTTAAAAACTCGCCTTTGACTCTCTCATAAAACCATTTAGATGAGATAGTTCTACTTCCCGTAGATGGGATTCGAAGCAGCTTTGAGATTTCCTTAAAACGTCTATGAAAATAGCTATTACTAAAAAAGTCACTTTTGTTTACTTTGTTTTGGGTGTTCGCGTACTCTGAAATCTTTGATACATATAGAGTGTAATTCTCTTTATCATGTATAACAGATAGTTTCATTTGAACTTGGATTTGTGTTATGTCAATCCCATCTTTTTTTGCCTTGTATATTGTGCTCATCGTCTGGCCACCATTTACAATTTGAAGATTTTTTAATGAACTAATCTTTCCGTCAACAAATTCAATTTCTGACGCTGTGCCGCTCAAGCCATTGTTATAAGCGAAAAAGAAAACTTTCTCATCGGAACGAAGAGTGTTATAAATTCCCTTATTTACATTTCCCCGCAGCGAAAGAAATGTTCGAACATTACTCTCAAGGAGCCGTTTGCCATATTGGTCGTAATATCGTGCTAGATCGTTTCCTGAAACTGTCGTTAAATATGAAGTGTAATAAGGGGTCTCAATTACCTTAATTGCATTCAAAGAACAATCAATTTCTATATTCTGTTGATCCATGTCCGCAACCATGTTCTGATATGCGGTGAGATCTACTATTCTCATTGAAATAACTACACCCTGAATACTTCCGCTAAACTCGGGTAAAGCTCGGGATGAATATATTCCATTTGTTATGTACCATATGGTTAGTGATTTGTAAATTTTACTTTCACTACAAAGATCTTCAGTGAATTCGCGTATTGGGTTGCTTTCATCAAGTTCATGTTTTGCGGGAACTAATACACTTGAGACCAGATCTATCAATCCTTTGAAATACCCTTCAATATCTTTCTGATACAATTTGACTGGTTGCTTGCCTGTCTTTAAGTCAGTCAAAAAAAGGTTCAAAGCACCTCTCTCTGTGTCGCGAGAAAAAGCGGCAAAATTATAACCGCTTATACCATATTCGATATCAATAGCATCATCAACAAACTGGCCAGAGCTTTGCAAAAAATCAGAATAAATAAAATACAATGATTGCTCAGAAGGTAAATTATAGCTGTCATTGTTTATTCGAATCTGCTCTAAAAGATCTGTGTAAAATTCTTCTGTATTCATAGGAAGTTTAAGTTGTTTTCCAAAACTAAATAAAAAAAATGATGATTAGTATTAAATGAAGAGTATTTGGGTTGACTTAATACTCAGGCTATTGGTAGTGTATTGAAAAAATGAAAATTTTCCGATATAAATCAATTAGATTAATGGCCGAATTTTTTGAAAACGGTAAACACTTATAACTCCAGTTATTCCTGCCATATTAGGAATTGGTTATCGCTTAAATACTAATTGTTGAATTTACGAACTTGTGCCAATTCTAATAAATTCAATGTGAATGGTCGATAATGCGATTCCAGCTCGGCTAATTTATTTGCAAGAACCGGTGCCTGTTTGTCAAAATGATAAGTAACATCTAACTCTATTTTTTCAGCTAATTCAAAAACTAAATATAATGGATGGCTTGGATTTTTATATTGGAGATCTTTCATCTCATCCTTTGTGTAAATTCTTGTGGAATCTGGTTTAACTCTAAAAATTTCTTGATGTAGAAAGTCTTTGTCTGTATACAATACTAAATAGCGCGCAGCTGCCATCTTGCCATTTATATTGTAGCCGTTTCCATAACGAATATTGTACCGCATATTCTTGGTGTCGCCAGAAATCCAATTCCTATGGTTTTCACCTTTGCAATAGCCAACTAGCACCTGTGTTTCATCAGGAATTTCAGTTGAGTCGAGTTGTCTAAGGAGTTTATCGACTTTTGGATCATGCAATTTGTATGTATTTGCGTATACTTTGTGCGCATACCTTGCCATGCGTTCCCGTTGAGATAATACATCTTCTAAATTCTCAATGACCTTATCAATAAACTGTTTAATGTTTTGCGAAGCTTCCCCTTCATTTTTCGGTCTTAATGAAAACGCACCAACTCCCGGTATGATTTCATGGAAGCCGCGGAACGGTTCATCTTCATTAGAGATTCCTGGATATAAAACATACGCACCACCAGATCGTCGGATAGCATCCTTGTAAGTGTGCATTTTGTATAAATCGACATTTTTATAGATTCCACTGCGCTCCTCTTTTTCAATTGTTTCAATTTCTGTAAATAGTTGCTTGTCTTCTTCAATCAGTTTGTCCAGTTCTTCCTTATTGGGGGTAGCTAATTCATCGGTTTTATTCTCCTTAAAAATGGAATAATCCACTTTGTATTTCGCGTCAAAATGAATATGAACGATGGATCCATTTTCTTCTGATTTAATTTGTGATAATTCACTTGGCCAAATCGACAGTGTATAATCCGGTTTTAATGATTTAGAATATGAGCCACTACCGTCATTTTTTGCATATTTCCTATAGCCACGAAAAGAACGATTGTAATAAAATTTGATTGTTAAACGTCTTTTTCCGTGAGTATGGGCAAATTCAAATGATCTAATTTTTCCCTGCTGTAAAGTCAGGCCTAAACCATGTTTATCTGACACAATCAAACCTTCAAGCCATTCTCTTGGGCTCTTTTTTGAATAATCGCCAAACTTCTCCTTTAGTGTTCTGAATAAAACAAAAAATACCCAATATTCGTATAATGACGCAATGTCTTTCTTTCCTCCCGTGAATAAATTGTCTAGATCATTATCAAACTTCCAACTCAACTGAGCGGTAACATTAAAACGCAACCAAGCCCTTAGTAATTCCCGGTAACCGCTTCTCCGTTGTAACACTGGACTATTTAGCTTTAGTGATGTTGGACGGTTTATTTCCCTAAAAAAAGGTTGATTTAATAAGTTGTACAGGCGATGCGTGAAGCTTTGCACTTCAGCTGCTTCTTGAGTGAGTTTTGCACTAATCAGTTTTGCTAGAATGGCCACACAAAAATCTTGAAAACTTGTAAGAATATACTTTATAAAACGATTTTCCGGAGTGTCTATAGATTCTGACTTTTGGTTTGAACTTATTCTAGTTGGTAGGCTAGTAAGGTCCGCAATTGACTTTGTTAGATATATTCGATTTGGACCCGAAACTAATTCTCTGATGTTTTTAGAGGTAAATTGACGTATGCTTCGTATATCCTGCGGTTCGAGTTGAATATCCCATTTGGTGGCAGGATTTGAGATAATTTTCTGGACGGCTTCTTCGAATTCTTGGTTTTTGAACAAACTTCTAACGAATATGAAGCGTTGATAAAGTTCTTTATCAGAGATTTGCTCTGTACCCGATTCGTAGGTTTGCTCGACAGGTACATTATACTGCATTATTAAATCCATGCTATGTTCTACGATCTCTTCCAACATGAGTTGGTACTCAGAACGGAATTGACCAAGCTTATTTTGGAGATTTTTACTATCGCGGTAATCGATTTTGGAAGAATGTACTTCAATTTGAAAATGTGCCTTTCTGTCGCCCTTTAGTAAAGGAATGTTCAACGTGCCGACGAAGGTATTCGGAACAAACATACCCTCACTGGTGTCGCTATTTGAAAATGGCCTAAACACCCCCTTTAGGCCTCGGCTTAAATCCAAGGACCATTCGGTTTTAGATTTATCATTTTCTTTTTGCTCAAAAAGCTCATAGGCATAATAAACCCCCTCGGTGAACTGATACTGTGCCTCGTTGTTTAGAAGAAAATCCGTTGACACCATAAAACGCTTGTCCGCATCCTTAAATGTCATCTTAAGACCTGGACTGATTTGATCCAATGGAATTATTAAGGATCCGTCTTTAATTTTCATTAGGCCTCAGCATAGCTAGCAAAACCGTTTTCATCGGCGTTTTTCTTCATGCGTTCTAATTTTTCTAAGGAAATACTATACTTACCCTCACACAATTCGATTAATGCAGGGAGTACCTTGTTCAATTTTGAGCGAGACCCATGCAGTTTTGGCAATAATTTCTGCATAATTGCAATATCATATGCGTCATTGGCTGACACCCCGAAATGCTGTAAATATGTCACTAGTTTAATCATTTCGTTTGCGGTGCGGTAACCAAATTCAGCTCCTGCGACTTGTAATGTTTTAAAGAATGAAATAAAAGCATAATTGCGTGCCGCAATGTTGATATTCATAGTTTCTCCTGATGCTAATTGCATAAAGTAGGGAGCTTGTTTTTGTCCTTTGGAAATAAGTGCATCCATTTCCAAGGGCTTGGCTGTTTTGAAATAGTTCTCCATTTCATCGTATGAAATTCGAGACTCAATGGTATTTGCGCGATCCAAAACTTTCGGGCTGAACATATATGTACTTTCGTCTATGTTGACTGTGCCAATAATGAATAAATTTTTAGGAAGAGCAATTTTTGCAGGTATTAGTGAGTTTGCTATCGGTTTGCCAAATGAATCTAGTTCTGCAAAACGTTTGCTACCACTATGAAGCTTCAATTCATCCCCTGATTCCATAGTGCTTAAAAAATCGGCGAAATAGCGTTCTACATGACTTAAGTTCATTTCATCCAAGATTAAGAAATAGGGCTTGCACTTGGATAGGTTTTTTTCATTGGCTAGGAAGTTCTCATGTGCACGAATAAGGATGTCCAATACACCTGTATCCGGTTTTACGTAATGCTGCGGATTCAAGCTGTTGGGATATCCAAGCAATGGCTCTCTGTTGGTCCAATCTGCTCCAACAGGTACAATAGAATATTGTTCACTACTTTCGGATATCCACATGGCAAATGCTTGGGCTAACTTGGTTTTGCCTGATCCCGAAAGTCCGGTAAGTATGATAAAAGGTTTGGTGAGGAGTGATGTTAAATATCGAGTGATATACAAACTTGAAAAAATAAGCGAGGCTCTCTCAGAGTCTAATTTAAAGCTCCGTGCCATTGAGGTGTCGAGATTTCCCAACTGCAAATCAATTTCCGTGTCATCTGAATTTTTCCATTGATCCGAATTCCTGTATTCTTTAAATTCAACCCAGCGATTCCAAGTAGCCATCATGAAACCATAATCGCCTTCGATAGTCTTTTTTGCAGCATCTTTCCACTTTTGTTTTAAATCACCATTTAATTTATCTTGGATATCCGTAATGTCTAGATCCAAATCCCAAAGATTAATACTTGGATTACACAACCCATTTTCTACAAACCAATCCTTTACTTTTGGCATTGTTCTGAGGTATTCATTTGTGGAGGTTGTATTTTTCATTCCTCGTATTTTTAATAGATATTTTTGAAATTCTTGTTCCATAAAGTGATATGTCTAATTGAGGTGTAGGTGTCTAATTTATCAAACTGGATAGTATTGAAATTTTATTTCCCATTGTTTCATGAATAATATTTAAATGTTGTATAGAATTTTATTTCATCATCTAATTCATAAATCGCGATGGTCAGATGGCGCTTTAGACTGTAACAATAGATAATCGATGTCAATATTTCTGTTGTCCAGTAATATTAAATACCGCTTTTGAAGTATTGCACGTTTTGATGTTTTATTGCCAAGCCTTTTATATTGAAAATAGGGCGGTGGTTGGTGGTTTGCGAGTTCATCCATTAATTTTAGCATTGTTCTGACTTTTTGGTTTTTAAGTGTGCCACATCCCCAAATTACTGCCAACTGAGCCATGGTTTCAGTAATGAATTTATCTTCTGCAATCAATTCAAAAGCACTTTGTCTATGAAATTTATTATCTCTAATACACCAATGAGTAAACCAGTGACCCAATTCATGTAAAAGCACTTTTGCTCTTAATAATTCAAAAGTTAAATCAAAATCGAAATTCAGTTCTTTTGACATTGATTTTGCGCAATCATATATGCGATCACTGTATAGTTCAATAACACCTTCTTTGTGCCGTTGTAATCTATAAACACCTAAATAATCAGTTTGGTATTTAACATTGTAATCTCGCTCAGAAGGCCGTTTCAAGTCAGGGCTATCTTCGTATTCATAGGGTCTATCACTGTCAGATCGGTTACCCCAATACACCTTCGGCCAGCGTTCAACAGTGAATAAATTGTATTTTAAAAATGCATCGTGGAGTCTGTTCATTTTGTCTAATTCAAACTGGCTGAATTGATAGGGAGTCATCTTGTTACAATTTACCATTCAGATTATTTGTTTTCGTTTTGTTGAGAATTTGAGCCGATTACAGTTGCTAAAATACATAATTTCAATAGAGTTCATTTATCCCCAACAAATTCCTAATGCCACCTCTGGGATTTTCGATATCGCCTTTCCGCCTTGGAATCAAGTGCATATGGCAGTGGAATATCGTTTGTCCAGCATCAACGCCTTGGTTGATCCCGATGTTGTAACCGGTGATAGATGAATCTGATGCGATGAGTTTTGGTTGAAGTTCTTTGATCAATGATTGAGCCGAATTCAATTCCGGCTGTGTGATGTCAAAGTAACTATCGAAATGCCTTTTGGGAATTATAAGCGTATGCCCAACGCTAACAGGGTAGGCGTCTTTGATCGCATAGGCCAGATTGTTTTCAGCAATTTT
>JACCDK012012005.1_pt1 | contig 14806 bp, 10 predicted proteins | sample 7445871 | NCBI WGS metagenome assembly JACCDK01 (sample SAMN15323436, study PRJNA562643) | freshwater metagenome | isolation source: river surface water | place: USA:Blue River Watershed | collected 2017-08-15 | reverse complement strand
GTCGTGCAGCGTCACCGGCGTGGGCACACCCCACAACTGCACCTGCGCGGGCGTGCCTGCATGCGGCTGTTGGGCGATTGCGCCGCGCACATAGGCCAGACCGACGCAGGCCCCGGCTGAGCCCGCCAGCGGGCTGAAGCCCACCGAGCTCAGCTCCCCCACCGTGTCTTCGCTGTTGGCCGTGCTGACGGTCAGCGGCTCGCCGCCCCACGCATACACAGACGGGTCGCTGAACACCACGCTCACCAGCTTCTTGCGCAGCGGCTGGCCCTGCGCGGCCAGCAGGGCCTCGCGGCCGATGAAGCCCGGCTTGTCGAGCTTCACGCTGAACGCCAGGCCCGCCTCCCAGGGTGTCTCGTCGGGGCCGAGCTCCGCCCCCCACGCGCGGCGGCCCTGCTCGATGCGCAGCGCATCGATGGCGTAGTAGCCGGCGTCGCGCAAACCCAGATCACCACCCGCTTCGTGCAGCGCCAGGTACACATGGCGCGCCATCTCCACCGGCACGTACAGCTCGAAGCCCGGCCCGCCGACGTAGCTCATGCGCGCGGCGCGCACCCGTGCGTGGCCCAGGTCGATCTCGCGCGTCCACGAGAACTTCAGCGCTTCGGGCGACACGTCGTCCGGGCTCACGCGCGACAGCAGCTCGCGCGCCTTCGGGCCCATCACCGAGATCACGCTGTACATGGGTGTCACGTCGGTCAGCACCGCGCGGTCGTCTTCGCCGATGTGGCGGCTGATCCAGTCCATGTCGCGCACCGTCTGCGCCGAGCCGGTAACGATGAGGAAGCGGTCCACCGCAAGCCGCATCACCGTCAGGTCGCTCTCGATGCCGCCGCGCGCATTGAGCATCGGCGTGTAGACCATCTTGCCCACCGGCACGTCCATCTGGTTGGCGCACAGCCGCTGCAGCAGCGCCAGCGCGTCGCGGCCCTGCAGCAGCAGCTTGGAAAACGAGGTCTGGTCGTAGATGGCCACCGCCTCGCGCGTGGCGCGCTGCTCGGCCTGCATCCAGGGCAGCCAGCCAGGGGTGTCCAGCGTGTAGTCGGGTCGGCTCACGCCGTGGGGGCGGAAATAGTTTGCGCGCTCCCACCCGTTCTTGCTGCCGAACTCCGCGCCCTTGGCGGCCAGCAGGTCGTACAGCGGTGAGGTGCGCAGCGGCCGCGCGGTTTCCAGCTCCTGCCGCGGCCAGCGCATCGCGTAGTGCAGGCCCAGCGTCTCGCCGGTGCGCTCGGCCAGGGCCTTGCGGTTGCCGCTGAAGGCGCCGAAGCGGCGAATGTCCACATCCCACAGGTCGGTGCTCGGCTCGCCGCCGATGATCCACTCGGCCATCAGCCGGCCCGCGCCGCCGCTGTTGGCAATGCCCGCCGAGTTGAAGCCGGCGCACACGTAGTAGCGGCGCAGTTCGGGCGCCTCGCCCAGGATGAAGTTGCCGTCGGGCGTGAAGCTCTCCGGCCCGTTCAGCAGCATCTTGACCTCGGCCGTCTCCAGGCACGGCGTGCGGTGGATCGCGTTGGTCATCAGGATCTCGAACTGATCCCAGTCCTCGGCCAGCAGCTGGAACTGGAAGTCGGCCGGGATCGGGTCCACCGCCCAGGGCTTGGCCTCGGGCTCGAAGCCGCCCATCACCAGGCCGCCGACCTCTTCCTTGTAATAGATGAACCCGTCGGGGTCGCGCATCACCGGCAGCATCGGGTGCACGCCGTCGATCTTGCCGGTGACGATGTAGAAGTGCTCGGCCGAGTACAGCGGCACCGTCACGCCGGCCAGCGCGCCGAACTGCCGCGCCCACTGGCCCGCGCAGTTCACCAGCACCTCGCAGCGGATGGTGTGCTCGGCGCCGTCTTGCAGCACGCGCACACCGCTCACCTGGTCGGCGCCCGCGCGCCGCTCGGTGATCACGCCCGTGACCTGCACGCCCTCTACCATCTTCACGCCGCGGTTGCGCGCGCCCTTGGCCAGCGACATGCACAGGTCAGCCGGGTTGGCCTTGCCGTCGCCAGGCAGCCAGATCGCGCCAGCCAGGTCATCGGTGCGCATCACCGGGTACAGATCGCCTGCTTCCCTGGGAGAGATCTCGTGGCAGTCCACACCGAAGCTGCGCGCCAGCGCCACCTGGCGGCGCAGCACCTTCATGCGTTCAGGTGTGCGGGCCACGTTCACGCTGCCGCACTGCTTCCAGCCGGTGGCCAGCCCCGTCTCTTGCTCGAGCGTGGCGTACAGCTCGATGCCGTACTTGCTCATGCGCGTCATGTTGCGGTTGGGCCGCATCTGCCCCACCAGCCCCGCTGCGTGCCAGGTGGTGCCGCTGGTCAGCTTGCCCTGCTCGAGCAGCAGCACATCCGTCCAGCCCGCCCGGGCCAGGTGGTAGGCGGTGGAGCAGCCGGCGATGCCGCCGCCGACGATGACGACGCGGGCCTGCGATGGAAGTGACATGGTGAACGCTCCTAACCCAGCCGCAGCGCCATCACGCCGCCGACGATGACGACCGTGCCGAGGATGCGCCGCGGCGTGAAGGCTTCCTTCAAAAACCAGCTGCCCAGCAGCGCGGCGAACAGCACCGAAGTTTCGCGCAGCGCGGCCACCGTGGCCACCGGCGCGCGGGTCATGGCCCACAGCGCGATGCCGTAAGAGCCAAGTGAGGCGATGGCGCCGATGCTGGCCACCGGCAGCCGCGCACGTGCATACGGCCAGGCCACCGCAAAGCCGCGACGGTGCAGCACCAGCAGCGCAAACGGCCAGCCGTCCAGCACGAACAGCAGCGCCACATACTGCAGCGCGCTGCCGCCGTGCTGCACGGCCGCGCGGGCGCCCAGTGCATCGACCACGGTGTAGACCGCAATCACCACCGCATTGGCCAGCGCAAAGCCCACCGCCTTGGGCTGCTGCAGTGCGCGCGCCGACAGGCCCAGCACCAGCACGCCGCTGCAAATGCCCAGCACGCCGGCCCAGGCCAGCGGCGACAGCGACTCGCCCAGCGTGAGCGTGGCCGACAGCGCCACCAGCATCGGCCCCACGCCGCGCATCAGCGGATAGGTCAGGCCCAGGTCGCCGTGCTGGTAGGCGCCGGTGAGTGCGATGTAGTACGCGATGTGGATGACGACGGAGGCGCCGATGTAGGGCCAGGCCTCGGCCGGCGGCAAGCCGGCCAGCAGCACCAGCGGCAGCCCGATGAAGGAGCCCACCAGGTGGATGACGGCGGTGTCCAGTGCCTTGTCGGCGCTGGACTTGACCAGCGCATTCCACGACGCGTGCAGCAGCGCGCCGAACAAGACGGCGGCCACCACGCCCCAGGTCAGGGTCATCAGGCTGGTGCGCCTGTGGATGCGCCGGTCGACGCGCCGGTCGACGCGCCAGTTGGCGCGCCGAGTGCGCAGCGACGCGCGCGCGCCATGAAGTGCGCCAGATCAGGCGTGGCCAGGCCGTCGGTCTTGGCCAGGTCGTCCCATATGCGCAGTTTCACCGCCTGCGGCGCGCCGACGCGCGCAATGAAGGCCTGCGCCTCGGCCGGCTCGAAGACGCCACCCTGCAGCTGTAGCGAGCGCTTGGAATCGTCCGACAGGCTGTCGTGGTAGCCCGGACGCGTGGCGCACAGGTAGCGCTTGGCATCCACATGCATCGCGATCGCGTTGAGCACCGTGTCGCTGAACAGCCCGCGCAAGAACGGAAGCGCGCGGTACTGATGCACGTCGTCGATGCCGCGCTCGGTGGGCGTTTCGCCCAGGTCGTGCAGCAGGTGGCCCAGGTCATGCAGCAAGGCAGCGGTCACCAGCTCGTCGTCGGCGCCCTGGCTTTCGGCCAGTGCGGCGGTTTGCAGCGCATGCTCGAGCTGCGTGACCGGCTCGCCGGTGTACTGCTCGTGGCCGCGCTCGGTGTACAGGCGCTCGATCTCGTCCAGGGTCAGGGCCATGCTGTTGCCTTCAGGTCCAGGGCAGCGAATAGGTTTTGAGGTTGGTGAAGCTCTTCATCGCTTCCTGCACGCCTTCCTTGTAGCCCAGGCCCGAGTCCTTGATGCCGCCAAAGGGCGTGAGCTCCAGCCGGTAGCCGGGCACCTCGCGCACGTTCACCGTGCCCACCTGAAGTTCGCTCACGAAGCGGGTGATGTAGTCCAGCCGGTTGGTGCACACCGCGCTCGACAGGCCATAGGCGGTGCCGTTGGAGATGCGGATCGCCTCGTCGATGTTGGCAAAGGTGATGATGGGCGACACCGGGCCGAAGGTCTCTTCATGCGCCACCGTCATGCGCGGGTCGACGTTGCTGATGACGGTAGGCGAATACAGCGCGCCGCGCCGCTGGTTGCCCACCAGCAGCCGTGCGCCCTGCGACACCGCCTCGTTCACCCGTTGCTCAAACAGCGTGGCGGCGGCCTCGTCGATCACCGTGCCCATGTCGTTGGCCGGATCGGCCGGGTCGCCGAATTTCCAGGCGCGGGTTTTCTCCACCACCAGCTCGGTGAAGCGCTGCGCCACCGATGCGTGCACCAGCATGCGCTTGATAGCGGTGCAGCGCTGGCCCGAATTCTTGTAGCTGCCCTGCACCGCCAGCGTGGAGGCTTCGTCCAGGTCGGCGTCCTCCATCACGATGATCGGGTCGTTGCCGCCGAGCTCCAGCACCAGTCGCCGGTAGCCGGCCTTGGCCGCGATGTACTTGCCGATCGCCACGCCGCCGGTGAAGGTGACCAGATCGACCAGATCGTTGGTCAGCATCTCGTCGGCGATCTCGCGCGGGTCGCCGGTGATCACGCTCAGCATCGCCGGCGGCAGGCCGGCTTCGTACAGGATGTCGGCAAACAGGATGGCCGAGAACGGCACCTTCTCCGACGGTTTGAGCACCATGCGGTTGTTGGTCGCGATGCTCGGCACCACCTTGTGCGCCACCTGGTTCATCGGGTGGTTGAAGGGCGTGATGGCGGTGATCACGCCGAGCAGCGGCGCGCGCTGGGTGTACACGCGGCGCTTCTTGCCGTGGTGCGTCAGGTCGCAGCTGAAGATCTGGCCGTCGTCCTTCAGCACCTCGCTGGCGCCGAACAGCAGCACGTCGCTGACGCGGCCGGCCTCGTAGATCGCGTCCTTGGGGCACAGGGCGGCTTCGGCGGTGATCAGGGCCGCCACCTCGTTCAGGCGGTTGCGGATGATCTCGGCTGCGCGGTTCAGGATGGCGGCGCGCTCGTAGCGGCTGAGGGTGGGCCGCTCGGCGTGGGCCGTGGCGTAGGCCTCGCGCACTTCCTCCAGCGTCGCCTTGGGCACGGTGCCGATGCGCTGTTCGGTGTAGGGGTTGAAGACCCCGATCACGCGGGATGCGCCCTGCGTGCGTTCGCGGTCGGCGCCCACCTTGCGCCCCGCGATGCGCATCGCGTCCAGTGCGTGGTCGCGGATGTATTGCTCGATGCTGCTCATCGCTTGCTCAGGTCCGGTGCTTCACTGCGCGTGGTTCAGCGCCAGATCGAAGGCGTCGAAGTTGCGCCAGCGGCGGTTGGCTTCGCGGCCGGGCGTGGGGCGGTTCAGGACCAACGGCACGCGCTGCTCGCTGATGCCGCCGTGCGATCGCAGCGGTGCGTCCAGACCCGACAGGTCGTGCCGCACGGCGCTGGTGCCGATGACGGTGAAGCGCTCGGACACGCAGACGATGTCGCCGATGCGGTCGGCCGGCAGCTCAAATTCGCGTGCGGCTTCCTCGCGCGTCAGTACCCGCTCCATGCCGCGCAGCGAGCGCAGGTCGGCGCACACGCTGGCGGCACTCGTGCCCTGCGGCAGGTAGACCGTGGCAAACGAGCCCAGCGCGCCGTGGTGCACCACATACGGGTCGGTGATCGGCAGGATCACCCGCGCCGCCGCCGCGCCCATGCGCTCGTCGAACCAGTCCTGCAGGTAGATCACGTCGGGGCGGCCGTCCATCGCCACCTTGGCGTTCATGCCGTGGTCGGCGGTGAGTGCGATCACGCAGCCCATCGCGTCGAGCTCACCCAGGTACTTGTCCATCATCCGGTAGAAGGCGTTGGCGCCCTCGGTGCCCGGTGCGTGCTTGTGCTGGATGTAGTCGGTGGTGGACAGGTACATCACATCCGGGCGGCGGGTGCGCATCAGCGCCACGCCGGCGGCGAACACGAATTCCGACAGGTCGGCGCTGTAGACGCTGGGCACCGGCCTCTTCACCAGGCCCAGCACATCGCTGATGCCGTTCTCGGCCTCGGTCACCTGGTCGGCCTTCTCGGACGAGAAGCAGATGCCGCCCTTCATGCCGTGGCCCAGCAGCTTGCGCAGCTTGTCCTTGGCGGTGACGATGGCCACCGACTTGCCGGCCTCAGCCAGCGCGGCAAACAGCGTGGGCGCGCGCGGCCACTTCGGGTCGTTCATCATGACCTCGGTGTTGCTGGCGGTGTCAAACAGGTAGTTGCCGCAGATGCCGTGCACGCTGGGCGGCGCGCCGGTCACGATGGACAGGTTGTTGGGGTTGGTGAAGGTCGGCACCACGCAGTCGGCGACGATGGAGGTGCCCTGCGCCAGTGCGCGCTGCATCCACGGCATCTGGCCGGTGGCCACCGCCTGGCCCAGGTAGTCGGGTTCGCAGCCGTCCACGCACACCACCACGGTGGGTTGCGAGGGCAGCTTGTAGGTGCGTTGGTTAACGTTCAGCACGTCGTGTCTTTCCTGTAGGGGTATGGGCATCGGCGCCGGTGCGCTGCTGCAGCGCCAGGCGCCGCTGTTCGTTGTCCAGCGTGCGCGCCTTGCTTTCCATCACATGGTCGAACAGCGCACGGCCCGCGGCGTCGGCGTCGCCCGAGGCGATCGCCTTGACGATGTGGCGGTGCTCGCCGGCCGACACCGGCAGCGTGTCGCCCTCGCGCAGGTTGCGCAGGCGAAACAGCGAGAGTTCCTTGGTCAGCTTGCGGTAGATGGCGCTGAGCTTGCGGTTGCCCGACATCTCGACCAGCCGCTCGTGGAACTGCAGGTTGAGCTGGTGATAGGCCGGCACATCGTCGGCCTTGACCGCCTTCTCCATCGCATCGACCAGCGCGCGCGCCTCCTTGAGCTGCGCGGGGGTGATGCGCTCGGCCAGCTGGCGGCCCACCAGTTCTTCCATCACTGCGCGCAAATCGAAGATTTCGACCGCTTCGTCCAGCGGAATGTCGCGAACAAACACGCCGCGGTTCTTTTCGGTGCGCAGCAGCCCGGCCTCCTCGAGCATGCGGAAGGCCTCGCGCACCGGCCCGCGCGACACGCCCATCTTGTCGGCCAGGGTGGCCTCGGTCAGCTTGCTGCCCGGCGGGTGTTCACCGGCCAGGATGGCGCGCTCGATCTCCTGCTGCACCACGGTGGCGAGCGAACTGCTTTGCAGCAGCGCGATCGTGGGGTGGGGCAGCGCGTTCATGCACCCGATTAGAGCACGCGTTGGCAGATTGTCAACAATCTACCAAAAACAATTGACAAAGACGGCCGCGGCGCAGTCAAATGGATTCAGCCGGGTTCGCCGGCGCGTCATCAGCGCGTCATGAGCCCGTCACACGATCGGAGCCCTCTTCCACCGACAAGGAGTTGATCCATGCGTTTTTCCGTCGTCCTGAAATCGCTGGCCGTGGCCGGGCTGATGGCCTTTGGCGCCGCCCAGGCACAAAAGACCCAGCTGCTGGTGTACACCGCACTCGAGACCGACCAGCTCAAGGCCTACCAGGAGGGCTTCAACCGGGTGCACCCGGACATCGAGATCAAGTGGGTGCGCGACTCCACCGGCGTGATCACCGCCAAGCTGCTGGCCGAGAAGGCCAACCCGCAGGCCGATGCGGTGATGGGCGTGGCGGCTTCCAGCCTCGCGCTGCTGGACAAGCAGGGCATGCTCGAGCCCTACGCGCCGCTGAACCTGGACGCGATCATGAGCCAGTACCGCGACAAGAAGAAGGTGCCGGCGTGGTTCGGCATGGATGTGTGGGGCGCCACCATCTGCTTCAACACGGTGGAGGCGCAAAAGCGCAACATCCCCAAGCCCGAGACCTGGAAGGACCTGACCAAGCCGGCCTACAAGGGCCAGGTGGTGATGCCCAACCCGGCGTCCAGCGGCACCGGCTTCTTTGACGTGACCGCGTGGCTCACGCTGTTTGGCGACGACAACGGCAAGGGCGGCGGCTGGAAGTACATGGACGCGCTGCACGAGAACATCGCGCAGTACACCCACAGCGGCTCCAAGCCCTGCAACATGGCAGCCGCCGGCGAGTTCGTGGTGGGCATCTCGTTCGAGTACCGCGCCAACGCCAACAAGGCACGCGGCGCCCCGATCGACCTGGTGTTCCCGAAAGAGGGCCTGGGCTGGGACCTGGAAGCCTTTGCCATCCACAAGGGCACCAAGAAGCTCGACGCGGCCAAGAAGCTGGCCGACTGGGCTTCGAGCAAGGACGCGATGATCCTGTACGGCAAGAACTTCGCGATCACCGCGCAGCCGGGTGTGGCCGCACCGCTGCCCAACGTTCCGAAGGACTACGCAGCGCGCCTGGTGAAGCTGGACTTCAACTGGGCCGCCGAGAACCGCGAGCGCATCCTGGCCGAGTGGACCAAGCGCTACAACGCCAAGAGCGAGAAGCGCTGAGCCGCTTTGCCGATCGAAGGCCGCATGGCATGCCGCCGTGCGGCCTTTTTTGAATGCACGACGTGAACGTGATGGCGCGCCAGGCGCCCTGAACCCCGATGAACGACGCCTCCCCCGGCACGGCCCGCGAATCCTTTCTCGAGATCCGCCATGTGCACAAGGCCTTCGGCGCCTTCACCGCGCTGAAGGACATCAGCCTGGCGGTGCGCCGGGGCGAGCTGGTGTGCTTTCTCGGGCCGTCGGGCTGCGGCAAGACCACGCTCTTGCGCATCATCGCGGGGCTGGAGGTGCAGACCGCCGGCGAGGTGTGGCAGGGCGGCCGCGACATCTCGCGCCTGCCGCCGGCCGAGCGCGACTACGGCATCGTGTTCCAGAGCTATGCGCTGTTCCCCAACCTGACGGTGGCCGACAACGTGGCCTACGGGCTGGTGAACCGCAAGCTGCCGCGCGCGCAGATCGCCGAGCGGGTGCAGCGGCTGGTGAAGCTGGTGGGCCTGCCCGGCAGTGAGCCCAAGTACCCGGCGCAGCTGTCGGGCGGGCAGCAGCAGCGCATTGCGCTGGCGCGCGCCCTCGCCACCGAGCCGGGCCTGCTGCTGCTCGACGAGCCGCTGTCTGCGCTTGATGCGCTGGAGCGCTTGCGCCTGCGGTCTGAAATCCGCGCGCTGCAGCAGCAGCTGGGAGTGACCACCATCATGGTCACGCACGACCAGGAAGAGGCGCTGTCGGTGGCCGACCGCATCGTGGTGATGAACCATGGCGTGATCGAGCAGGTGGGCACGCCGATGGAGATCTACCGCGAGCCGGCCTCGGCCTTCGTCGCGGACTTCGTGGGCAAGGTCAATGTGCTGCCGGGCCAGGTGCGCGGCGGCGTGCTGCGCCTGGGGCGCATCGAGCTGCCCTGCGAGGGCGCCGACCGCGAGGCGCGCGTCTACCTGCGGCCCGAGGATGTGCTGGCGCGGCCGATCGCCGACGGCGACGCGCATGTGTTTGAGGCGACCATCGAGCGCATCGAGTTCCTGGGTGCGCACTGCCATGTGCAGGTAAGCACGCCCGCATTCGAGCCGCATGCACTGTCGGTGCACCTGTCGCTGAACTTCCTGTCCGAGCGCGGGCTTGGTGTGGGCTCGCGGCTGCCGCTGCGGCTGATGGCCGATCGCTTGCGCGTGTTCTGACCATGTCCGCCAGCGCCGCTGCCTCGGCGACCCGGCCGGGCCCCATCAAGCTGAAGCCGGTGCGCCAGGCCACCCACTGGAGCGACCGCGTGGCGCAGGTCGCGCTGCTGCTGGTGGTGCTGGCGCTGCTGGCCTTCCTCGCGGCGCCGCTGCTGGCCATCCTGCTGCAGGCCCTAGAAGGCAATCAGGGGGAATTCGTCGGCCTGAAGAACTTCATTGCCTACGCGCAGACGCCCGCGCTGCTGGAGAGCCTGTGGAACAGCCTGTGGGTGTCGGCGCTGGTCACGCTCGTCACCGTGCCGCTGGCCTTTGGCTTTGCCTATGCGCTCACCCGATCGTGCATGCCGCTCAAGCCGCTGTTTCGCGGCATCACGCTGATCCCGCTGCTGGCGCCCTCGCTGCTGTCGGCCATCTCGCTGATCTACTGGTTCGGCAACCAGGGCGCGGCCAAGGGCTTGCTGCAGGCGCTGGGCATCCAGCAGATCTACGGTGCGCCAGGCATCGTGATTGCGGAATGCTTTGCGGTGTTTCCGCATGCGCTGATGATCCTCGTGACTGCGCTCACGCTGTCGGACGCGCGTCTGTACGAAGCGGCCGACGCGATGGGCACCAGCGCTGCGCGCAAGTTCTTCACCATCACCCTGCCCGGCGCCAAGTACGGCCTGATCTCGGCAGCGCTGGTGTGCTTCACGCTGGTGATCACCGACTTCGGCATCCCCAAGGTGATCGGCGGCAACTTCAATGTGCTGGCCACCGACGTGTTCAAGCTCGTGATTGGCCAGCAAGACTTTGCCAAGGGCGCGGTGGTAGCTTTCCTGCTGCTGGCGCCTGCCGTGCTGACCTTCGGCGTGGACGGCTGGGTCAGCCGTCGCCAGACCGCCATGCTGACCGCGCGCGCGGTGCCGCTGCGACCGCGTCCGTCGCGCGGCTTTGATGCGGTGATGACCACCTACTGCTGCGTCATCGCGCTGCTGATGCTGGCGATGCTGGGCATGGCGGTGTTCGCATCGTTTGCGAGCTTCTGGCCCTACAACCTGAGCCCCAGCTGGCGCCACTATGTGATGGGCCTGGTGGACGCCGAGGTGGGCGTGGGCTTCATCAACAGCCTGAAGATGGCGGCGGGCACGGCGGTGTTCGGCACCGCGCTGGTGTTCTGCAGCGCCTACCTGCTGGAGAAGACCCAGGGCCTGCAGCCGCTGCGTGCCACGGTACGCCTGCTGTCGATGCTGCCGATGGCGGTGCCCGGGCTGGTGCTGGGGCTGGGCTACATCTTCTTCTTCAACGCGCCGGCCAATCCGCTGAACCCGCTGTACCACACGGTGACGCTGCTCACGGTGTGCACCATCGTTCACTTCTACACCACCGGTCACCTGACGGCCGTGACGGCATTGAAGTCGCTGGACAGCGAATTCGAGGCGGTGAGTGCGTCGCTGAAGGTGCCGTTCTTCCGCACCTTCTGGCGCGTCACGCTGCCGATCTGCACACCCGCGCTGGTGGACATTGCGCGCTATTTCTTCATCAACGCGATGACCACCATCTCGGCGGTGGTGTTCCTGTACTCGCCCGAGACCAAGGTCGCTTCGATCGCCATCCTCAACCTCGACGAAGCCGGCGAGATGGGCGCCGCTGCCGCGATGGCCGTGCTGATCGCGGTGGCCTCGTCGATTGCAATGCTCATCTTTACCGCCATCGCCTGGTGGGTGAACAGGCGTACCCAAGCCTGGAAAAAATAAAGGAAAGAAATGGATAGAGACAAGATCCTGCTGACCCCCGGCCCGCTGACCACCACGCTGCGCACCAAGCTCGCGATGCTGCGCGACTGGGGCTCGTGGGACAGCGACTTCAATGCGGTCACCGCGCGCGTGCGCAAGAGCCTGCTCGACATCGTGCACGGCCACGACACGCATGTGGTGGTGCCGCTGCAGGGCAGTGGCACCTTCAGCGTGGAGGCGGCAGTTGCCACCGTGGTGCCCCGCGAAGGGCATGTGCTGGTGCTGGACAACGGCGCGTATTGCAAGCGCGCGGCCAAGCTGTCGCAGATGATGGGGCGGCGCTGCACCGTGGTGGGCTTTGCCGATGACCAGCCGGTGTCCGCCCAGGTGCTGGACGAAAAGCTCAAGGCCGACGCGAGCATCAGCCACGTGGTCATGATCCACTGCGAAACCGGTGCCGGCGTGCTCAACCCGCTGCAGGCGGTGTCGGACGTCTGCAAGGCGCACGGAAAGGGGCTGATCGTCGATGCGATGAGCTCGTTTGCCGCGCTGCCGATCGACGCGCGCCAGGTGCAGTTCGATGCGCTGATCGCCGCCAGCGGCAAGTGCCTGGAGGGGGTGCCGGGCATGGGCTTCGTGTTCCTGCGCAAGGCCATCCTCGACAGCTGCGCAGGCCGCAGCCAGTCGCTGGCGATGGACCTGCACGACCAGTACGTCTACATGGAGAAGACCGGGCAGTGGCGCTTCACGCCACCCACCCATGTGGTGGTGGCGCTGGCCGAGGCGATTGCGCAGTTCGAGGCCGAGGGCGGCCAGAGTGCGCGCCTCAAGCGCTACGAGGCCAACTGCCGCACGCTCATCGACGGCATGGCCGCACTCGGCTTCAAGCCCTTCCTGGCCCCCGCGGTGCAGGCGCCGATCATCGTCACCTTCCACGCCCCGGGCGACAAGCGCTACGACTTCAAGGCGTTTTACGCTGCGGCGCGCGCGCACGGCTTCATCCTGTATCCGGGCAAGCTCACGCAGATCGAGACCTTCCGCGTCGGCTGCATCGGCGCGATTGGCCCGGACGAGATGGCGCAGGCGGTGAACGCGGTACGCATGGCGCTGGCAGACTTGGGCATTGCTTCGGGCGCGCCGGCCTGATCTGATCACAAGGTACACAGGAGTCCCCATGGCCAAGATCCATCCCGCCCTTGCCGCCGTGCAGAAGTCGACCGCGGCCAAGGTCAAGGTCGCGGTCAGCGACATCGACGGCATCCTGCGCGGCAAGTACCTGCACCGCGACAAGTTCCTCGGCGCGGCCGAGCCCTTCCCCAAGGGCGGCTTCGGTTTTTGCGATGTCGTGTTCGGCTGGGACTCGCACGACAACTGCTACGACAACACCACGGTCACCGGCTGGCAGCACGGCTTTCCGGACGCGCTGGCGCGGCTGGACCTGGACACCGCGCGCCATGTGCCGTGGGACAACAACGTGCCCTTCTTCCTCGGCGAGTTCGTCAACGCCGACGGCAGCCCCTACCCGGTGTGCCCGCGCCAGACGCTCAAGCGCGTGCTCAAGCGCGCCGAGAAGCTGGGCTTCATGCCGATGGCCGGCATGGAGTTCGAGTGGTTCAACTTTGCCGAAACGCCGCAGAGCTGGGCCGCCAAGAAGGGCGTCGGCCCCGAGCCGATCACGCCGGGCATGTTCGGCTACTCGCTCTTGCGCATGGCCGACCAGCGCGAGTTTTTCAATGCGCTGATGGACGACATGCTGGCCTTCGGCGTGCCGCTGGAAGGCCTGCACACCGAGACCGGCCCGGGCGTGTACGAGGCCGCCATTGCCTTCAGCGGCGCGCTGGAGCAGGCCGACCGCGCCATCCTGTTCAAGACCGGCGCGCGCGAGATCGGCAAGCGCTACGGCGTGATGCCGAGCTTCATGGCCAAGTGGAGCCAGCAGTACCCGGGCTGCAGCGGCCACATCCACCAGAGCCTGTCGGACGGCAAGAGCAACCTGTTCTTTGATGCGAAGAGCAAGCGCTCGATGAGCAAGTTGTTCGAAAGCTACCTGGCCGGCCAGCTCGCCTGCCTGATGGAATTCGCGCCGATGTTCTGGCCCACCATCAACAGCTACAAGCGGCTGGTCGATGGCTTCTGGGCGCCGGTCAAGCCGACCTGGGGCCTGGACAACCGCACCGCCAGCTTCCGCGTGATTGCGGGCAGCCCCAAGGCCACGCGCCTGGAGACGCGCTGCCCCGGCTCGGACGTGAACCCGTACCTTGCGATGGCCGCGGTGATCGCCGCAGGCCTGCACGGCGTGGAGAAGGGCCTGAAGCTCACCACGCCGCCGATCACCGGCACTAACCAGGGGTCGGAGAATATTCCGCGCGCGCCGCGCACGCTGATCGAGACCACCCGCAACTTCCGCAACTCGGCCATCGCCCGCGACTGGCTGGGCGACACCTTCGTCGACCACTTCGCCGCCACCCGCGAATGGGAATGGCGTCAGTGGCAGGACGCGGTGACGGACTGGGAGCGGCAGCGGTATTTCGAGATCATCTGATGTCGGGTAAGCGCTGCGTTTGGGCCTGCGTTGGGTATGCGGCGTCGTGGCTCATGCTGCGGTGGTGGGGGGGCGCTGGCTTCGCGCTGAGCGCCGGGCGGCGCGGCTCACGCTGGAGCGGTCTGCGCGTTGCGCAGACTTCGCTGCGATGCTCGCGGGCCGGGCGCGCCGCAGAACTCGCTTCGCGCTTCGCGCTCCGCTCAAACAGCTGCGGCGAGCATGAGGACGAGGCGCGCAGAGCGCGCCCGCCCGCCCCACTGCGCTTCTCGCCGCTCCAGAGATCGCCACACCGCCCGGCGCTCAACGCGAAGCCCGAGCCTTTGTTGGCTGTGATGGGTGTTCTGATTGCACGCGTTGCTGTTCGTTGGTGTGCAAACAAGTCATGCGCCGGGGCCCCGATCAAGACAACGACAACACGACGACACACAGCGAGCGAACCAACATCATGAGCATCTCCGGCTTCTCCTTCCCCACCGCCATCCGCTTCGGCGCCGGCGCCCGCAAGCAGGTGGCTGACCATCTGAAAGAGCAGGGCTTGAAGCGCCCGCTGATCGTCACCGACCGCGCACTCGCTGCGCTGCCGGTGCTCGCCGAGTTCCAGTCGCACCTCAAGGGCCTGGACGTCGCGGTATTCGGCGGTGTGTTCGGCAACCCGACCTGTAGCCAGGTGATGGACGGCGCTGCCGCCTACAAGGCGCACGGCGCGGACTGCGTCATCGGCTTTGGCGGCGGCGCCGCGCTGGATGTGGCCAAGGTGGTGGGCGTGGCCGCCACGCATGAGGGCGACATCCTTGAATACGTCTGGGACC
>JACCDK010610309.1_pt1 | contig 14806 bp, 22 predicted proteins | sample 7445871 | NCBI WGS metagenome assembly JACCDK01 (sample SAMN15323436, study PRJNA562643) | freshwater metagenome | isolation source: river surface water | place: USA:Blue River Watershed | collected 2017-08-15 | reverse complement strand
GCAGGAACTGTACCTGTGTAGCCTGACTTCTCAGACACACGGCGATAGGTTGTAGTACTGACAGCAGGGTCGAACACCAGAGGATCATGCCCAGATTGGAACAAATATAAGCACTCATTAAGAGCTGCCATCTGCCAGTTACTGCCTGAGATCGTAGGAGCTGTACCCCCACCGCCGTAGGTTAGCATGGTTAAGGTACTACCCACCAGCTTAAAGATCTTGTTGTTACCTGCTGCAATAGTGTACTCAGTGCCTACGTCTGTCACTAACTGACCCATAGACTCTACGTTAGCAGTACCTAAGTCAGTGTTGGTTGAGTGCTTAGTTACCCAACCTTTACGAGCACCTACACGGCCATACTGGTCAATAACACAGTTAATAGCTGTTAAAGCAAAGCCTTTGTTTAAATCTAACGAACTGTCCTGAGTATTTAACCCAAAAAATCCCGGAGCTGAGATGGAAAATGTCTGTATTGGTTGTGCCATAACTTACACAGCCTCCCAAGTCTCTTCCTCAACATAGCGAGAACTTTCGATAGCGATAGCATCAGCCAATGAAGCTTTGTACAGACCATAGGCTTCAGAGCTGTTCAAACCACCGTCTTCACCACGCTCAACCAAGGCACGAGCAAAAGCTCCCAAGACTACAGGCTCTTTAGGCACGAGCACAGCAGTAGTGTCAGATGTCAACTCAGCTTGAGGAATGTACAGGTTAAAGTACAAGGTCAAGCCTGCATTAGGAACAGGGTAGAAGTCTACTTTAGTGTCTCCAGTGCTGTGGATACCGTTAAAGTTATAGTACATCGGATTACCGGGATTGGTATTGTTCAGTAAGTACTGAGACATCAACTTGGTGCTCAAAGGATTGATAACAGCCTTGTTGGTGTTGTCCTGAGCATCAATGACTTTAAAGCGAGTACCTGAACCTGTGAGCACATAGCCATAGGTATTAGCTGTTGTCTCGATGATCAAGGTATCAGTTAAAGCATTCCATGCGTAGGCATCTTCTACTTGTCGTTTGGCATCGTTAACCAACCTACCCACAAGCTTAGATAAAGTATTCTCATTGACGGTAGTGACTTCAGGTTCGCGCATACGAATCAGAACATCATTAACAAGGTCAAGGTATGTTGGCAAGGCCATAGATTAGATTCCTTCTTTCTTAAACAATTCAAAGGTGCATATAGTACTGAAAGAGCTACCTGCTTCATCCTGCATCACTACGGTATCGCCTTCCTCCAACACTACATAAGCTCCTCCATCCATGCGAACATAACTACCTGATGCAATAGTACCGTTCTGCACATAGATGTTAGTGGATGCGCTAGAGTCTCTCCAGTAAGCAGAAATGCTCTTGGTAGAGCCTGAGTTATTGAAGATGTACATCAAGTTCCACTTAGCAAAGTAACCAAGAGGAACTGTGTAGATCGTAGTAGCCGTAGCTGAGGTGAGGTTAACACCTACCGATACAGGGCGTGTCATTTGGCTTTCTTCTTCTCTTTATTCTTCTTGGTACGCTCACCACGCTCAGGCTTACTACGCCCTGCTTCTGACAATGCAATAGCAACTGCTTGCTTCTGTGGTTTACCTTCTTTGACCATCATGGAGATATTCTCACTGACTGTCTTATCTGATTTACCTTTTTTGAGTGGCATAATAATCTCCTAATTACCAAGGAAGTCCAGAAGCTACTTTAGGAGCCTTTTGAGAAGCAATGTTTGCAGCCAAAGCAGCATCAACAGCGGCAACACCTTCAGCACCTAATGATGCCTTTACCCAACCAATCACTGTTTCTTCAGTGAGGTCAGCATAAGGAATCATAGAGCCTTCAACTTCAGAAAACCCTGCTGTTGCGTATGTCGAAGCTGTGTATTCGCCATCGGTCTGTGATGCTGTCCAGTGAACAGTTGTCACAAAACCATCAGTGGTGTTGCGATCCATTTGAGTTATTGTCCAGTTTGTCATTTTAGTTTCCTTCCAGAGCCAGTTTAATTTGTTCTGGGGTATTAGCTGCGTCAATCGCTACTTGAACAGCAACGTACTTATCTCGGATTACCTGACGAGCAGCTTCAGCCCCTTCCGTTTGACCGGGAATTTGTTTAGCGATGGCATCGTCATACGGCTTGAACTCTTCAGCCCGAGCTGCACGGCGCATATCATGGCCTATTGCTTTTGCTTTGTCGATGTTGATGGTAATCATGCTGCGTACTCCCATGCTGCGCGGAATGTGCGATCTTCAGGGATGTCAAAAACATCCACGATCTTGAAAGGCTTGCCAGCAGGTACATCTTTAGCTGCAATCTCTTCAATGGTCAGTTCGCACTCAGGTGCAGGGATGATGACAGCCACGCCGCCATCGTCTGTTGGGTAAATGATTCGTTGGTTCATGTTTGCTCCTTATCTGTGAACGAGAACATTGACATAGTTGTTGTCGTTGTAGCCGCTTCCTGAACCCGTCCTGATGCGGCACGAGCCTGTTGAGTAATTGACGTTGACTCCCAAAATGAGCATTTGGTTGGCGTTGGCGCCATCCCCCGATGAACCTGTTAAAGCGTAGTTCGCATCCGGCATCGCATTTGTGAAGTTGATGGTGTAATCACCAGTCCCGTTATCTGTAATGCTCGACACGTTACCCGAGGCACGAATAGCCACAGTGCCAGTGCCGTTGAAGTTCACCCATGCACGGCAATCGTATGCTGGGTAAAGCGTTGACCCCGATGGGATGACGGTGCTTCGTGCTCCGGTTGAGTCGATACGGGCGCGTTCGGTGTTGTTGGTGACAAACTCAATTCCAGCCGTGTTGCCGCTAAAGCTCCCGCCACGAAGGTTAATCTGACCACCATTTCCAGCAGCGGAACCGCCTGAAATTGAAACACCGGCGGTATTGTCTGTTGCGCCAATGTTGCCGTAGTTGGCAATCGTCACGTTGCCTGACACATGAAGTTTATTAGCAGGCGAACTTGTCCCAATACCCACGTTACCGCTGGAGTCGATACGGGCGCGTTCTGCTCTACTGGTTGTCCCAACTTCTGTGGTATTGAACTGCAGGAATGTACCTTGAGCTGTATCAGTCCAAGTTTCTGCTGCCGCGCCCCAAACACCAACTCGATTAATGTCAGAAGAAAATCCTGTTGCTCCATAGCCAGTGCCAGCCAACTGAACTAATGTTTGATTTGCGGTAACCGCAGTAGGTGAACTAGGAGTTCCATTTGCTCTACGTGAATTGAATGAAGGCGCTGCACCGTAAACAGTAACTCTAGTAGGGCTTCCGACAGTAGATTGAATATCAAGAGGAACAGCAGGCGAACTCGTCCCGATACCCACGTTACCAGACGTATCCACCCGCATCCTCTCGCTGCCTCCTGTGTAGAAGGTCATGGGGAGGTAGGAGCCTGTGCCGGTAATTGCAGACCTTAAAGTTACTTCGGTTGCTGATGCCCGGAATAGACCAAGACCTGCATTGGCAGGGTCTGCTGCATTGAAAACAAATAGATCAGTTTGAGTGTTTGTCCCGTTAGGAATAGCAGAAACACTTGTAGAGCCGTTTGTTGTGCTTGTCTGGAACATCACACGGTTAGCCAATGTTCCATTGGTGAAGTCACCAGTGATGCGGTTGCCTGTGCCTGTGAAAGCGAGGTTGCCAGAATCACTGATAGAAGTAGCAGATACAGTACCACCAGAAAGATTGGTAGCTGTAGTGGCTGTAGCTGCATTACCTGAGATAGAACCTGTGATGGTGCTAGAGAAAGTCTTAGTACCTCCAACAGTCTGATCACCTGTAAGTTTTACAACAGCACTGTCAGCAGCATAACCAGCAGAAGCATGATTACCCCAACCATAGGCTGTATCTGCATTAGTACCTTGAGCAGCAGTTGCATAAGCAGTACTGGCAGTGGTGGCAGCAGTACCCAGACCTAAGTTGGTACGGGCAGTAGATACACTAACTAAATCGGATAAGTTGTTAGCCGCCAGCAAAACACCAGCAGCAGAAACATAAGCAGCTACCCAAGAAGACCCTGTGTAAACTTTCATTACACTAGAGGTGGTATCGTAATACAGAGCACCTGTTAACAAAGCATTACCATCATTATCCAAAGTAGGATCAGATGATTTTGGGCCTAAGTAACGGTCATCAAAATTATCGTATGCAGACAAAGCTGAATCACGAGCAGACTCAGCAGCAGTCTGTGCCGATTGAGCAGCAGTAGCGGATGAAGCGGCTTCGCTTGCTTTAGTCGTGGCAATGCCTGCCTGAGTAGTGGCGGTACTGGCACTTGAAGCAGCGTTAGATGCTTGTGTGGTTGCTGTGCTGGCACTAGCGGCTGCATTGGTTGCAGAAGTAGCAGCAGCGGCTTGAGCAGTCTCAGCATTGGCTTCAGCAGTCTCTGCGTTAGCTTCGGCAGTTTCAGCGTTAGTCTCAGCTAACTCAGCGGCAGTTTGTGCAGCCTCAGCAGCAGTCTGGGCAGCTTCAGCGGCAGCTTGAGCAGCCTCGGCAGCAGCTTGAGCAGCTTCAGCGTTAACCTCGGCAGTCTCTGCATTGGTTTCTGCTGTCTCTGCATTAGTCTCGGCAGTGGCAGCAGCAGATGCGCTCGATGCAGCGGCACTGGCCGAAGCAGCAGCATCATTCTTGTAGCCTTCTGCCTCATCAGCAATGATACGTACTTCCGTTACATCGGAATCGGTACGTGCTTCACCTGTTCCACCGGGGCCGCGATAGATTGTTTGTTTTAAATGTTTGTACTTAGGAAAATCACAGAACATTTTTATTTCCTTTTTTAAGATTAGCTACAGCAGGTATTACCTGTAAATTCCAAGGTACGTGTAAACCACAAACATTTTTACCTTGTAAAGGTACAATGTGATCCACGTGAAATTCTTCTTTCATTACTTCAGAAGCCCACTGAGCTAACGAGTATTCAACCTCAATCTGTTTGTAGTCTTCAGGAGTTAACCAAGAAGGAGTTGCTTGAAGTTTTTTAGAGCGATATTTTGCAGCTTTTGCACAGTTTTTATCTGGATTTTCTTGTTGCCACTTTTTGCTAATTATCTTGCGATTAGCCTTTGCTCTTTCAAGATTAGCATAATACCAATCAGATACTTTCTTTCGTGCTTCTTCGCGGTGTCTTGCTGCATAATTTCTATCCATGCTGCGCTTACACTCTCTACACTCAGTTGCTAACCCATCCTTTTTACTTTTGTTCTTACCAAAAGCAGTTACATCCTTTTCAAGAGAGCAGCATGGGCATTTTTTAACAATCACTGTGTTTCCTTAGTCTTCTTAACTTGTTTAACGACTTTAACTGTTTGTCTTTGTTCAGGCTCAGGAGTCTCGATAATCTCATACCATTCAGGATTATCCCTAAAACTCTTAATGTCTACATCACGAGTAACCGTGGCAATAGTCTGAGGTCTAGTGCTATGCTTCATTTGAAAGCGTACCATATTGTGTATCTCCTTTGTTTATTACTCACCTGATAGTAAGTAGTAAATAAAAGAGACCCCCGAAGGGGCCTCCTCATTCATCCGCCCTTTAGGGCATCAGGCAGCCGAAGCGTCAACGATGATTGGAACGCACGAGTAGTCGCGCAGTTCGCCAACGCCATACAGGGTGTCAGCAGTGAACAAGTTACCGAGGTATTCTTGTTTGTACTGAGTCTGTGAACGCACACCGATCTGCTCAACCAACACAGCCCAGTCGCGGTGGAACATCAAAGCCACACGGTCAGAAGCAGTGTTACCAGCAGCGGTATCGCAGTTAGTAGACACATACACTTTCACGCCGTAGATGTCGCCGAACTCACCGTTCATCAAGGTAGAACCGTTACCTTTGAAGGCTTGCTCGGTGAAGCGGTTGATGCCCAACATGCTGTTACGAGCAACAGGAGGAACCACCAACGAACGACCGTCCATAGGAACGTCTTGATCGTCCAGCAACTGGATAGCTGCACGGATACCAGCATCAGCGATGTTGGCAGCGTTGGACGAAGAGTAGGTGTAAGCAGCGCCAGTGGAGCCGATGATACCACCAGAGTACTGAGCGTTAGCGGAGTTACCACCACGAGCAGCACGAGCCAGTTGGATCAAGGAAGTGTCAACCTTCTTGCCCAGAGCGTGACCAGCGTCATCAGTGTAGAAAGAACGCAGGCTCGACAGAGCTTGGGCTTCCACGATGTCTTCGATCAAACGGCTGTACTCGAAGTGTTGGTTGATAGAGATAGACACATCGCCTTCGGTAGCGGCAATCAAGGTAACTTGAGAGCCAGCAGTCTTAGCGGAAGCAGTGCCACGGGTAGGCGAAGGAATGTGAACGGTGTCACCTTTCTTGCCCTTGAAGCTCATCTTCTTGACCAAATTGGCCATGACGAGGGATTTTTTGTATGCTGCAACAATCTCATCGCTCCAAACTTCAGGGATGAAGGTTGCTGCGGTGGTGACTGTGACGTGATCTGTACCTAAAGCCATTTAAAATACTCCTATAAATTCAAGAAAAAAATAATTATTACTTAACTCGACCTTGTGCATAAGCTGCCATGATTTCGGGTTGGAGCAGCTCATACCGATCTGGGTCGGTCATCTTCAGACGGATTAAATCCGCACGGCGGTAAACTTTCTTTGCAACTTCGCCAGATCCACTTGTATCCACACCAGCGGCTCGAAGAGCTTGTGCTTGTTGTTTCTTACCAGTTTCCTGTACGTTGTTGTTACGAACCTGTTTAAGTTCTTTGTACGTGGTTAAGAGTTCATCTGCTGAACTGAAATCAAACTCTGCATCAGCCTTGGCATACAGACTCAGACGAATAGGGCTTGCCTTGACCCACTCCTGAAATCCAGTGTCGTTGGCAATACTGCCAAAGTCAGGATGTTTGGAAGCAAGCTGCTGCGCTGTCTTCATCCGTTTAAGCTCAAGATTGGCTTGCTTAGCCTCCAGAACTGCGGGGTTATTCTCGATTGCACGTTTAATAGAATCTTGAGGATTCTCAAAGAAATCAACTTCGGGCGTACTTTCAACAGTCTGTACCTTATTGTCGCTTTCGAGTTGCCGTTTGAGGAGCTGATCCGCTAATGAACGTACTTCATGTACTTCCTGTGCTTGCCTCCCAATCATCTTTTCAGCTTCTTGGTGCATCTTAACAATATCCTCTAAGGACTTGTCTTTGTATTTATCAGGAATTACCTTCTCTACTACTACAGGCTCGGGAGTTTGTTCCACTGCGGGAGTCTCTTGTGTCTGTTCTTCATCAATCGTATCCAGTGTTGGGTCAAACGATTCTTGCTCAATAAGTGCCATACTATTATTCTCCTGTCTCTCTTGAGATTATAGGACTATGAAATGTGAATACTGATTCCTCAGTACTTACCCGTTAATGCGAAATGTTACTCTGGAACAGCGTAAGAGGCTTTCCTCTCTTGTGCCAGTTTCTCACTTCTCTTTCGTTCCCATGCGTCATACGCAGATGGAAAAGCACCAGAAATGCCTTCCAACTTTGAACGAACCATAGAAACAATTCTCGTTGACTCTTTACCACAGGCTCGACAAGCGAGTTCCCTGATGGTTTCATCAACTAATGCTTCGGAGATGTGTCCATCTTCACAAACAAATTCAAACATACGGCGCATTACTGTACCTCCTGCTGTAGTTGTTCATAAACCTCTTCACATGTCTTCTTGCGATTTAAAAGAAGATCCAGAATATCCAGTTGGCCCTGACGGTAAGATAAAGATTGTGCGTCTTTGACCGTGCGGATATTTTCTAGCTCTTGTTTTAACTTGGTGAAGTCTTCAATCAAGAACGCCCACCCCTTGGTGGACATTGTTGAGAAGGTTTCTTCGTAATACACTTGAAGTTCCTTATCCATGAGGGGAAACTCCTTTCATTTGTTTATTGCGGCTGACGATTGCTCATCTGTGCGAGTGCGATACGCTCGTTAGAGTCAATATCCTTCTCTTTCAACATCAAATCAGCCAGTTTCATGCGTTTAGCGAAATCAGCATCCTGATCGAGGTTCGTAGCAGCGGCTTGCACCACCTTTACACGCAACTCTTCAGGCATCAACTGAGTTTCAACCATTGTTTGTTGTGCTTCAGCAGCAGCCTTCTGTGTCTGAGCCTGTAACAAGGCCAAATCAGCTTGCAACTTAGCCATAGCAGCTTCTTGTTGCATCTGAGCCTGTTGTTGAGCTTCAGGGTTAGGCTGACTCATCTGATCCAAAGCAGCAATCAGTTCATTTCGGTTGCTCAAAGAGCTATTACCCAAGATTCCCTTGAGAATCAGAGGCAGAACTGGTGTGTCTGGGCCTAATGTCTGCAACAAGGCAATGAATTGCTGCTGTTCAAACTCACGAGCCAAGATACCCAAGGTAGCTGTAGGGATGAATTTCACATCTACAGAGGGGTAACGCTCAGGATCGAACTGCATGTATCGCCAAGCAGCCTTATTGATGAACGGAATCAAGAAATCTTCTTGGAAGTTCGTCAATGTACGCTTATATTTCTTAATAATGCCTGCCATAGCCATCGACATACCACCTGCACCAGCGTCACGAGGAGCTGCTGAGGGCATACCAGCACTGTCAACAGTACCTGTAGCTTGCAATAACAGTCGTTCGTAGTTCTGAGAGGCTCTAACAGAGGACTCATCAGGTGTTCCGAAGCGCAAAGGCATCATAATCTGGTTAGGATCGCCGTTAGTCAGGAACGATTTACCGGGTTTAACCTCGAACTTAGCACCACGAGGCAAGCGAGTAGCGTCCATAGCCATCATAGGAACGGCTGTAAGAGCACGGGCATCACTGTCCATACGCAAACTACCGTCAATGGCCTTCTGCATGTTGTAGGCTTTCTCCGCTGTACCGCGACCCCACACACGTCCGGGGACTGTATCGTCTTGGTACAACATGACAGGACGATCCTTCATCATGTACGGGTTAGCTTCAGCCTTTAGGAGCTTGCCACCGTTAATAACAACAACAATAGCTTCCACCAACTCAGCGTAGTCATCAGCTAAGGAGTCTTCAGGGAACAGGTCAGCAACCTCTTCTTCGTTCTCTAACTGCTCTAAATACTCACGAGGAACCAAACCGTAGTAAGTCAGTAAGCGAACCTTACCATCTTGGAAGGTAACTGATTCTTCGGTAGCTTCTAAGTCATCATCGGGAGCATCCAACCCTAAGTCAATCTTACGGTAGATACCCTTTTCCATGCCTTCAACGATCTTGTGTACCGATACAAACTTCTCAATGGCACAACCCATAGCATCATCCAAGGATGTAGCGTTAGGATCAACCAAGAAGTTCTTAGGGTTCACAGGAACCAGCTTAACGGCAATACGGTCTTTCTCGACCACACCGATAGCTGCTTGACCTTCAACACCGGGAATAGCTTGAGTAGCGGGAGCATACTCTTTCTCGGTCTTGACAACGATCTCACCGATACCTGTACCGTAGATCTCAGCCATCAATTCGATCTGGTCAATAGCTTTCTTAATCTTATCCCGGTTGAAGTCTTCCATCAACTGAGCTTTGATCTGTTCCACATCCAGAGGAGTACCGTTCACATCACGGATGTCATCCTCAATGTCAAACCACTCGCCTTGACCGAAGATAGCTTCCATGATCTCAGCGTGTCGAGTCTCAATCGCCTGCTGAGTGGCAGGGGAGATGATACGGCTACGCTCTGAGTCACGGGTACGGTCTTCAGCGGCCCACTGACCACGGAAGATACGTTCGTATTCTTGCCACTCGGTCAGGTAGTTCTGGTCACGATAGTCGCGCCACTTGTCAGTGTGGGAGACAACCCAATCAGCCAGTTCCTTGTCCGACTCGGTGGGTTCGTCATACTGACTTGTTTCTAAGTTCTCATCCATTGTTTAATATCCACTTATAGCGTCATAAACCTCATACTCATCGTCCTCATAGTCAGGAACGAAAGAGTTGAGGGCAAGTTGTTCAACATAAGCAAGAGCATCCACCAAGTCATCATGTACGCCTTTGGTAGGGAACAATAAGAGTTGGTCTTCAAAGTCACTCCACTCACCATCCTCATTAAGGATAACCTTACCGTGCTCCATCCGTCCTTGTAAGGCCCAGATGATACGGTCAGTCTTCTTCTTATTCCCGTGAGTAAGTGTCTGGATATGAGCAAAGGTGTTGTACTGCCTCATCATGTCCTGTAGGATGGTCAAGGCAGCATTCTTAGCTGTTCCTCTCTCGATCCCTACGGCCAGAGGCTGAAACTCCTTGATGTTCTTTAAGATACGCATACAGGTATCTTTAATGTCCCATCGTCCATGCTCAATCTTGTTTACCCACCAAGTACCATCATCGGTGACTTTAACGACAGCAATGGCTGATTCGTCTAGTCTCTTCTTATTCTGTGTACCGTCTGATATGTCTTCAAAGCCTGCCAAGTCAATGGCAATGATGTAGGAACCATCACGGGGTTCTTCACCTTTCTTGATCCAGTGTTCCTTGAAGATGTCAGACCCTGATGTATCAAAGCTAGACAGGTATTCCTGCTTGAAAGCAAAGCTACTGAGTGTACGCTTGGCTGCTTCAATTTCCTTGGGATCTATTGTTTCGTTATCTTGGGTGGTGTAGTGCCATGACTTCCACTCTTCGTCAGTACCTTCTTTACCAAGCTTGAAAGCATCGTAAAACCAGTTACGACCAGACGGAGTAGAGATAAATAAAGCCCTACCTTTTTTGTCCGACAAAGCAGCACGGATAACCTTCTCCCAAATCTCCTGCTTAATAAAAGCACATTCGTCCAGTACCACGTACACAAGGGACACACCACGAAGACTATCAGGATTATCAGCACCTCGAACGAGGATCTTTCTACCGTTGACAAGGGTAATCTCCAAGTTGTTAATGTGGGAGGACTTGATCACTGGACGACCTAAGTCATGCAGCAAGTCCCAGATAATTGTTCTGGCCTGTCCGAGGGTAGGAGCAATGTACATCACTGCTGACCCTTCAGGGCAGTTTAAAGCCTCGATAAGCAGCGTTACAGCAGACAGACGGGACTTACCACAACGGCGACCAGCAGCTACCACTTTGAAGCGGTGATGATCATTGAATACTGTTGTCTGCCACTTTAGCAATTCAAAATTTAATTCAGCCATTGTGTTTCCTTATGTAATCCGCTGCCTTCAAAAGCAGTTCTGGATTGTCCTTAAACATGCCTAATCCTGAATTACAGTGCTGACATAGTAGTTTTCTTACATTTCCCGTAGCGTGACAATGATCGACATACAAGGGTTTTTTGTTATGCTCTGCTTCTTTTTCACAAATGAAGCATTTGTTACCCTGCTCTAAAACTTTAGTTTGATACTCACTTGGAGTTATGCCGTAATTGTACTTTAACCTTATTTTAGCATTCCGTTGTTTTCTTACTTCTTCGGGTAAGGCAGCCCATTGTTCTGCTCTCCTCTTACTACTACATTCTTTACAGTCTGTCCGTCTTCCATCCTTTGTTTCAGGACGTTTGTGGAAATCTGTAAGCGGTTTAATAGCACCGCATTTTGTACACTGTTTCATTTGTGATTCCTCTTGAAAAGGTAACAGGTGTCCAGACACACGCACCTGTAAACGTGTTTCAAGCCGATCACTCGGTGTCTTTAAAATCTACATCTAAGACATCATCCAAAGTCTCAACTTTAGGGGAGCCTAGCGAACTTATATTAATAGAGATAGTGGGTGTACCATTACCTTGTTTAGCAGCCTCAAAAGCGGAGATAGGTACGACACGATCGACAATCAGCTTCCATGCTGCTGCTTGGTTTTTATGTTCATCGTTCAGAGCTGCATCGTATATAGCCTCTAAGACTTTGGCTGACTTAGGTGAGTTAAGCATACGGAGCTTATACTCATTGATGATTGCAGCCTCACCTTTGGGACGACCTACTGATCTACTTTCTTTTATTTCTTTTAGCTCTGACTTCTTTGGTCTTCCAGCTTTACGTTTACTTGGTTCTTGTTCTTGATCCATTTGTCTTTATCCTTTCTTAGGGAGACAACTAACTGTAAGTAGACAAAACATCTACACACTTAAAGTACTTTAAAGGAACGTATAAGTTAAGAACTTACTAAGTTATTGTTATAAGTACTTATTGTAAGTATTTCTTATAGTATTTAACTTATACATTCGTTGTATCAACTGTCCAGATTCCATGTTAGCACTTAAGAGTCCATCACCTTCTTAGCAACTATCATTACCTTATATGAATATTATACCATGCTTGTCTATTGACTTGCAATATTATACCTTATGATTTATCCTACTTTGTTACAAATATTTACATCTTTTACACTTTTAAGCTCTGACACTGCTTCCAGAGTCCACTTTCCAGTCACCTTTTAAGTCCAAACACTATGGATTGTCTAGATCTTATACTTTTTCTTGTATATCAACTACTTAGCGCTTTAAGCATATCGTTCTGATCTGTCCCTAATTAATTCACTTTTTAGCTTTTTGTGAACGTTAGAGGCTCCTACAAAGATAAACTCATAAGCCACACCCCTCCCCCCATGACTTTGTAGGCTAGAAAGTGACTGAGTAGTCATAATTATACTGTACTGTCTAGTCATGCACTATACTTCATGTACATGCACTATACTGCATAGTCACATTGTAGTCACTGTAGATGCAAATGAGAATCATTCTCAATAGGGATGTGTGAGGGGCGAAGCAGGTGCCTACAAAGCATACTATCCAGTCACAATATAACCCAATGTTCCAGGTGAAACAATGCAGTATTGTACAAATACACATAAGGGTTTGTCCCTATAAAATATTTCCATAAAAGCTATTGACAATCCAAAAACTATGCTACAATACAGTCATGTTCAACAAACCTAGTAGGGGTTTACAATGTCAGACAATGTTAAATTTGCAGTAGGTTTAGCTATCATCGCGGGCATGGTTGCATTAGGGTTTATCCTGATTGCATCATACCTTGACGTACTTGTAAAATAACTACACAATCAACCACGGCTACGGCCATAACTTAAGAAAGTTAAAACATGATAACCAAAACATTTACCAATGCACCTAAGTTTGCAAAGCTTCAAGAATTCGCCATTGTGGTGCAAACGGGTGACGATAACGCTATCAGCAAAGCCTTGTATCAGTTACAGATTGATCCGGCTTTTGAGGGTAAGGGCTGGCAAACTAACCTCAATAAATTGTCTGACGTATTCGCCACGCATACGGCTAAATTCAGTATCTTTGCACTAGGCGGTAATTCTAAGTTACCGTTTATCTCTTTCAGTACATTACCGGGTGTCACATGCCCGGGCGCGGGTGACTGTATCAATTTCTGTTACAGTTACCGTGCGTGGCGCTATCCGGCCGCGTTTGCACGTATGGTACAGAATGCATATTTCATGCGCTTTGCACCTAATGTTATAGCGGATGCATTCTCGCTGATAGCGGCTAAGCGCCCTAATGGTTTCGATTTCCGCTTATACGTTGACGGTGACTTTTCAAGTGGCGGTGACGTGGCATTTTGGATGCAACTATTGCACGATACACCTAATGCACGGGCATACGGCTATAGCAAGAGTTTTGCCGCTTTGCTTGGCTATAACGTCATTGGCACATGGCCTAGTAACTATCAATTAAACATTTCAGGCGGTCACAATGCATCTAAAGCCATGGTTGACTATGTGAAAGCCTTACCTATAACCCGTGGCGAATTTGTCGCGGTATCTATCGGCAAAAAAGTAAAGTCTACTGACCATGGCACAATCGCCACTAATGCCGCTTTGCGTGCCGCTTTTCCGGATCAAAAGATTTTCCCATGCCCGGGCACATGCGGCACATGCACGGGTAAGGGCCATGCATGCGGCATGCCACAAATGAAAAACCGTGTAATTGCAATTGCCATGCACTAATCAAGGGGTAAGTTATGACCGATAGCGTCCACAAAAAAGTTATCTTGCAGTCTATCCGGATTGTAGAGTACAATCTAAGTCAACCGATACCGGAAAAGTCTCGCCCGTATTGGCTTGAAAAGTTACAGATATATAAGGATCAATTGGCTAACTTTAAAGAGATAGATACAATGCTAGAATCATACCCCGAAGATACGGCCAAGTTTACTTATGGTACGTGACTAGCTTGTAGACTGTAGCGCATGCTAACCCGTGCGTTATGGCCTACAATGTGTAGGGTTTAACCAATGATTGAAAGTTACATCATGAAAACTATCAGCACAATTGCACGTGAAATTTCACGCGAATGGAAAAACGTCAACTATGCGGCCAAGCCGTATCTACAAGCCATGTATTCACTTGATAGCGTCAACGATAGCTACTATCAGGATAGTGCAAAGTCTGTAGTGTCTTATTTCTTGGCCAATGCTAGCGGCTATCGTGGCGAAGCGGCTAAGGCCCATAAAGCCGCTTTAAAAGCCATTGTAGGCTTGAAATAACATTGACTAAGGGGTAACTATGCTTAAACCAATTACAGACAATGAAAAGCGCTTGATTGTGCGAAACGTTATCGCGGCTTGTAAGGATACGGAAAAGCTTAACAAACGTGGCTATAACTTTCTGTATCTCTGTAGCGGCTTTATCGCCCATTACAATCTTGAAGGCTTTAAGGGTGTCTATAGCCCTTATGGCTTACGTGCTGATATTGCACGTTATAAGCGCTACAATCAATGGCAAAACTTTAAACCGGGGGATACAGACTATGCTTATTACAAAAGCAAAGCGGATACCTACAATGCAATTTGTGATTCTTTAGGGGTTTAACATGAGATACGAAGTCCAATTCAAGTCCAGCGGCATTGTGGCTTTTAG
>JACCDK011856225.1_pt1 | contig 14808 bp, 8 predicted proteins | sample 7445871 | NCBI WGS metagenome assembly JACCDK01 (sample SAMN15323436, study PRJNA562643) | freshwater metagenome | isolation source: river surface water | place: USA:Blue River Watershed | collected 2017-08-15 | reverse complement strand
ATAAGTGCCGGCAGTCAATTGAACATCATCGCCTCCAAATTCTAAGACACCGTCGGATCCATTATCTCCTAAGTTAATACCCCAATCAGAATTGGCTCTGAATTTTACAGGACTCGCTGACGCTAAAGTGAAAGAGCCAGTGTATTTACCATTGCTATAAGTTAAAGCAATATCAGGAGAACTACCCCAGTTAGTAAATGCCCCCACAACACCCCATGTTGTTCTTACTGCAGACCAAGTATTGTTTACGGTATTGGCTCTAATTAAATAAACACCTGGAGTTGCGATATTCAAATCACCACCACTAGTGCTTAAAACACCCGCACCGCCATTACCATAGTTGGTACCATTCCAATTTCTTTGACTAGTAAATTTAAATGCTGAAGCCGCAGTGAAATTAATAAATCCGCTGAAATCACCGTCAGCCTTTGGTGAACCTAAGCTAGGAGCCGTTCCTGGATCCCAACCTTGGTACCCACCTGGTACAAATAATTGTCCAAAAGCTTTCACCAAAACCACCGTAAACTTACCTCTTTGGAAGTCCATTGTAATGGTATAAAAACCTGTTTCGGCAGGACCAGGGAAATTACTTGAAAGGTTGTAACCAAAGTCTCCACCAGCGCTTAATCCTACTTTTGTACCATCAGCTACTGCATATTTATTTGACCAATCACCATTTACAGGCAATGCTAAATATTCCTTTCCGCCAATTAAATAAAAAGTACCACGATATGTTACAGAATCTACTCTTGTAAATTGTTGTGTTGGTGTAGGCACTGGATTACTCCAACCCCCTCCAGTAGCATCGCCCACTAAGAACAAGGCTCTTGAACTTGGAGGCACTACTTTTGGAGGCACCACATAAGGTGTTGCATTAATAGTCAATACATTAGAAGTAAGTAAATCATTGTTATTTGCATAAGAAGAAATGATTCTTACATCAATTTTATAAGAGGTATTGTAATTGAAACCAAAACTTAATAATATAGCATTTAAGTCTTTAGCCACCATCGTATATGATAAATTCTTAGACAAAGTAATAGAAACAGCTTTGGAGAAGTTTCTACCACTAGAGTCAATTTGTAAAATATACTTCACCGTGTTTGAATCGGTAGCATATTTAGGATTGGTCCAAGAAAACGTAACCACGTTTTTTAAAGAATCTGCAACCACTGGCGCAATATTGGTACTTGAAGTACTTAAAGTTGCAGAAGTACCGCTTTTGTACACCATTAAGGGTGCTACTTTTTCACATCCCAATAGCACGAAGGCCATTAGTGTAGTGAACAGTAAGGTTTTGATTAAATATTTCATTTGTTAATTATTTAATTAAAGTTTTGTAATTGTATATTTTCCAGTTTGGAAATCAACACGAATTTTGTAATTACCGCTTACAGCAGGACCAGGCATATTTGATCCACCCGAAGTGTAATAAGCAAAATCTAATCCAACACCTAATCCATTGATAGAATTATCTACTACTGCATATTTTTTACCCCAATCTCCATTGGTTGGTAAGAATAAGAATTCTCCACCAGAGGTTAATGGAACGGTAATTTCATACACTGTGTTAGAAATTCTAGTGAACTGTTGTGAAGGAGTTGGCACTGGGTTATTCCAGCCACCAGCAGTTGCACTACCTACAATAAATAAATTATTATTTTCTGGAATTCTTACTTTTGGCGGTGGCGCATAAGGCACTAATTTAAATGACAAAGCATTAGATACAAGTGTTGTTGCGCTTGTTCCACCAATACTTGCTTTAATTCTTACTTCAATTCTAACCACAGCACCAGTAGTCACTTTCAAATCAGCAATCAAAATATTAAATGCTTTTTGTGTATAAGCAGCAGATAAATCCTGGCTAATTGAAATTGATTTTTTGTTAGGGCCATTAAAGTTGGCACCCGCAGTATCCATTTCTAATGTATAGCTCACATTTTGAGAGCTTACACCAGAAGCAAATTGATAATTTGGATTGGTCCAATTAAAAGTAATGGCCGGATCCGTTTCAGTAAGGAAATTTAATCCGATACTGTCTCTTACTGAAGCACTTAAAACCGGAGCAGTTCCAGATTTATAAGTATCTCTTGCTTCATCCTTTTGACAGGCAGCAAAAAATACTATCGCTATGCTTAAGTATAATAATGACTGAATAATTTTTTTCATATATTTCGATTTAACTTTTAACAATGGTATTAATACCCTGCGTTTTGTTTAAGATTGGTATTAGAAGAAATATCTGCAGATGGTATTGGATACAATTTTCTAAATGACTCCACACCCGTTCCACCTCTTACGCCTCCTTTCCAAGGCCATAAATAAGTAGATTCAACAAACCTACCGTATCTAATTAAATCTGTTCTTCTAAATCCTTCCCAATACAATTCTCTACTGCGCTCGTCTAAAATAAAGTCAGTAGTTAATTGACCTGCTGTGATATTACCACTATTATTGCCATAAGCTCTTTGGCGAATAGTGTTAATATAACCTAAAGCAGTTGTAGCGTCACCGCCTGTACCACCTCTTAAAACAGCTTCAGCATAAATTAAATACATTTCACTTAATCTGAAAATAGGGAAGTCGATATCAGTCCAAACTAAACTTGAACCAGCCGAACCGTCGGCTTTGATATTTTTAAACTTAGTAATAGCATAACCATCAGTGAACTTAGTTAAGTCATTAATGTCTGCAGATTGACCACTTGTATAAATTTGTGCACGCTTATCAGTAGCACCTGTGATATCTGTAAATTTATCACTAAATGCTTTTGTAGTTCTTAAACCACTCCATCCACCGTCAACACCAAATTGAGTAGCATTCATTGAACCTCCAATTGGCGCGTGTGTTAAGAAGGTAGTTCCACCCCAGTTTTGTGTTTTAAGACCATCAAAATTAATGGTTAAAATAAATTCTGAAGTATGTAAGTTATTGTCCGCTCTCATTAATCTAGTATAATCCGGTATTAATGAATAACCAGCGTCGATTACTTTTTTAGCAAAAGTAATGGCTTCTGTATTTTTTGCAGTACCTGTATATACTTGCGCATTTAAATAAAGTCTTGCAAGTAAAGCCCAAGCTGCTGCTTTATCCGCGCGACCATATTCATTTGCTCTTGCATTTACTAAGTCCGCATCAATTGCTTTTAATTCTGACTCGATATAAGTAAACAATTCAGCTCTTGTTCTTTGCTTTGGTAATGATGCGCCCAATAAATCAGCATCTGTAACAAATGGAACACTTCCAAATAAGTCCATTAACACCGAATATTGATACGCTCTTAAAAAGCGTGCTTCAGCGCGATATTTTTTAATATTATCTGCATCAGCACCCGTGATACCTCTTGAAGCTAAATTTGCATCAGAAGCTTGTCTAATGAAATCATTCGCTAAAGTAATTTGATAAAATGAACGGTAATATAATCCAGTTAACATTGGATTACTTGCCGACCAATTCATGTTGTGAAAATCCTGAATACCAGGATCACCCCATGAAACGACTGCTTCATCAGTACTTAACTCTTGTGCCTTCCAGTACAATCTTAAAAAGTCCGATGTACCTTCATCTATTCCTTGAATGTCTCCATTACCAGCAGGACCATTATTTCCTGTCAATGCAAAACTTGCATATACTTTTGCAAAGGCTTGTCTATAGCCAGTTGCATTTTTGTAAACCGTGTTCGAGGTAACATCATTCGTTGGCAACAAGTCTAATTGCTTAGCGCATGAAGCCAAAATGAATACCGAGAATACTGCGGCTACTACTATTTTAAAATTATTTGTTTTCATTTTCTTTTATTTATACGAATGAATGAATTAGAAACTAAGATTAAAGCCTAAGACAAATGTTCTAGGACGAGGATAAAAATTATTATCTATACCTCCATTAACTTCTGGATCTAAACCGGTGTATTTAGTAATAATAAATGCATTTTGAATATTTGCATTAATTTTCAAAGTTGCTTTATCATGAAATACTTTACCCACATTGTATCCAATATTAATGTTATCCATACGTAAGAAAGATGCGTTTTGAACATAATAATCAGATAAATAGTAGTTAGCGCCATTACCGCTAAAGCCAGATCTTAAATAATCTCTTGATCCATTATTAATATAACCAATAGGATTTAAGATATTTCTTAAAGTACCAGAACTAGAAGCTACGTTGTTATACATATAGTTTCCAACATTCGCTCTTAATACAAATCCTGCATTCCATTTTTTATACGTTACATTAGAACTTGCACCAAAAAACAATAGAGGATCATTTCCTTTGTATTGGTATAAATCACTTTCATTCACTACACCGTCTCTGTTTAAGTCAGCAAATAAACCATCGATTGGTTTGCCTGCATTATCATAAACTTGCTTATATACAAAGTAGGAACCTCTTTTGTAACCTACTGATTGAATGAAAATAGTATTACCTGTACCACCGCTGATACCACCGTATCTTGCTCCTGCATAATTTGGATCATCAGAAATTGTTAACTTGGTAATTTCGTTTTTGTTATAAGTAGCATTCAAAGAAACATCCCAAGTGGTTGTTTTGTTTCTAATAGGTTGGAAATTTAATGTTACTTCCACACCTCTGTTTTCCATACTACCAACGTTCGCAACAATTTTATTACTAAAGTTAGTACCTGCTGGTTGGTTAATTTCATTTAACAAGTCGGTAGTTGTTCTGTTATATAATTCAACAGTACCCGATACTCTATTGTCAAATAATCCAAAGTCTAAGGCTAAGTTAGCTGTTGCTGTTTGCTCCCACTTTCTATTAAAATAATATCCATTTGGACGAAATATTGGAGTGAATGTGTTACCAAACTGATATTGTGCTGTATTAGAACCTAAATTATAATAAGAGATATAATCATAGTATCCAATTCCATCCTGTTGTCCGGTTACACCATAACTAGCTCTTAATTTCAAGTCTGAAATAGTCGAATTTGTTTTTAAGAAATCTTCTTCTTTTAACTTCCAAGCCACTGCAGCTGATGGGAACAATGCAAATCGATTGTCATTGTTAAATTTAGAAGATCCGTCCTGACGAATAGAAGCAGTTAAGATGTACTTATTGTTTATGCTGAAATTAGCTCTAGCTAAATAAGAACTTAAACGATATTCTGGAACATCAAATGCAAAATTCGGTGAGTTAACCACTGTTCTATTAAAAGTTCTATCACTAAAGTTGTAGTTGGTTGTTTTGTATGCTTGATATTCATAACCCGCTACTAATTCTAAACGAGATTTAATGGCTGTGATATCTTTTGTGTAGTTTAAATAAGCATTCAAGTAACTATTGTTTCTTGTTTGGCGATATTGATTGTTCACCCCACTATGAAACACATTAGAAGCATCTTTAAATCTTTTAAAAGTAGATGCAGCATTTTCACCAATCACTGTTGTACCCTTTCCTTCAGCAATATCAACACCCGAATTCACGATAACGTGTAAATCAGGTAAAAAATGTACCTTATAATCAATCAATGCACTTGCAATTTGTCTAACAACATTACTGTTGTCTTGTCTTTGCATTAATAAACCCAATGGGTTTTTAGGAGTTAAAGATTTTAATCCATTAGAAGAATTTGGATCTAACCACTCCCAGTAGCCGCCAAAATTACTATTTCCGCTAAATACTCTTTGAGTTGGGTCAAATGCTGTTGCAGCACCAATCGCACCTTGATCAGCAAAACGACTTGCACTATTTGCTAACTTATAGTTTACATTAAGTGATAAGTGATTGTCAAAGAAGGTTGGGCTTAAGTTTACACCAATTGTTGTACGCTTTAAGTCATCAGTTTTTAAAACACCCACTTGATTCAATGCACCTAAAGATAAACGGTAAGGCATATTTTTAACTACACCTGACATGCTCACATTATTATCATTGCTGATAGCAGTTTGATAAATTTGGTCCTGCCAATCTGTATTTGCATTTCCTAATAAGGCCCTTAAAGTACTTGTACCATTTGTATTTACAATTGATCTAATTTCATTTGCACTAAATACATCTACTTTTTTAGAAACTGATGCCATACTAAATTGACTAGAGAAGTCTACTTTCATCGCACCTTTTTTACCTTTCTTAGTAGTAATTAAAATTACACCATTAGAGGCTCTAGCTCCATAGATAGCAGCAGCAGAGGCGTCTTTTAATACGGAGAATGATTCAATATCATTTGGGTTAATCAAAGCCAAAGGATTTGCTTGACCTGAAATTCCACCGCCATCAATTGGCATACCATCAATTACGATTAAAGGATCGTTGCTCGCATTTAAGGATGCTCCACCTCTAATTCTAATTGTACTTCCAGAACCTGGAGCACCATTATTACTAGTAATAGAAACACCGGCAACCTTACCAGCTATTAATTGTTCTGGTGTAGAAATAGCGCCTGTATTAAAATCCTTAGCAGACACGGTTGATACCGAGCCTGTTAAGTCCTTTTTTCTACTAGTACCATATCCAATAACTACTACTTCTGATAATTGATCAGTAGATGCAGCAAGAGTTACGTTTACTGTATTTTTTGAATCCAGCACCACTTCCTGAGAAGCATAGTTTAAATAAGAAAAAACTAATGCTGTTGCGCCTGTTGGCACTTTGATTGCAAAAGATCCGTCTGCAGAGGTAGTTACCCCTTTATTACTGCCCTTTACAACCACCGATGCAGCCGCCAATGGAGCTCCATCTTTAGCGTCAGTCACTTTTCCAGTAACTGTACGTTCTTGGGCATAAACCGATATGCTGATAATAGCAAACAGTAAAGCCGCAAGTGCTTTTTTCATGTTCATAGATTTACAATTTCAAGTTTTAAGAATCGTTAATTGGTAATTAAAAGTTTTTGAATTTTTTGTTTTTGATTTAATTGTATTGATAATAAATAAATTCCTGGTGTATTCATTAATCCGTTTTTACGGATAGTCACTTTTTGAAAGCCTTTATTTTGATAGCCAGAATAAAGAATTCCCAAGTCTGTACCATCCATGTTATAAGCGTGTATCGATAATACACCACTTTCCGGCAAATTATATTCAAGGGTACTTACATTGTTCGTTGGATTAGGATATAAATTAGTTTTCATATCCAATACAGGCATTTTTAAATCTAAAATGTCTGTGATCACCTGCGTAGAAATATTTTTGTTGGCATACACAAAGTATTCGCCAGGTTGAAGTGTGATAGAAGCTGTGCGATTTAATACACTTTGATACCTGTTGGTAAACACGCTATACCAAATACCATCGGACGGAAATGACACACTACTTGTTTGAGGTGTTACATCAAAATTACCTACTACTACTAATTTTATTGAGTCCCCATTTACTTGGAACGATTTAAACAATCCGGATGTATTTAATACATACTTATTGGAAATAAAGTCATTCGTATAACTTGGATTAGCTCTTAGTTTTAAAAATTTTGCATAGGCATCGTACAATGCTTTTCTATTGGGACTATTCAAATAATCCCATCTTAATGGCTTATCAGATAATCGGCAGTTATTAGAAACAGTTAGGTCGGTACAGGTATTAATAGAATAAGTGTATCCCAATTCACCAAATTGCCACATTAATTTAGGGCCTGGCACCAATGCCCAAAATGCAGCAGCCATTTCATTTCTTTTCAAAGCGGTTGCTGTATCTTTTACATTATAAGTGCCACTTACATTTCCGTAATTAATGTTTCTAAACATAGTACGCTCCTCATCATGGCTTTCCATATAAGTCACTAAATGTTGTTTAGACCAATTGCGTCCATTTGAAAATGCATTGTTTAAACTAGCATCTTGTGCATAACCCATGGTAGATTGGCTAAAGCTGTGATTTGCATTACCCCATAATAACATTCCATAATTAGAAAGCTCCTGCTCCTCATTGTTGTCTGCAAAATGTTCTAAAATACAATAACTATTGGCTGATACTTTTTGCATAGAATCATAAATAGTTTTCCAAGTAGCGATTCTTGTTGCATCGTAGGCACCCCAAGCACCCACATTGGAAGGATTATTTTTTTGGGTAAAGCCTTTTGACAAATCCCATCTAAATCCATCTATTCGATAATTATTCAACCAGTGTTTTACAACCCTGGATACCAATAATTTGGTGGCAGGAGAATCATGATTAAAGTCATTGCCTACATTAAATGGATGGGTCGCATTGGGGTTTAACCAAGGATTGTTGGCAGCAGGTATATTATTAGCTCCATCCCAATACATTTGTGCCAATGGCGAAGAACCAAATACATGGTTCATTACAATATCAACAACAACGGCAATTCCTTTTGCATGTGCTGAATCAATAAATTCTTTAAACGCCATTTCTGTTCCATAAAATTTATCTAATGCAAAAATAAAATTGGTATTATATCCCCAACTATTATTGCCTTCAAATTCTGTAACCGGCATTAACTCAATAGTGTTGATACCTAATTTTTTAAAATAATTTAAACTATCACGTAGCTCATTAAAATTTTGCTTCTTTGCAAAATCACGAATCAGTAATTCATAAATAATTAAATTACTTTTATTAGGTCTCACAAAATTATTGGTCTTCCAATTATAAGTTGGCTTCGCTGTTTGTAATACACTTACAATGCCACTAGTGCTTCCTGTTGGATAAGGTTTTAAATTAGGATAAGTAGTGGCTGGTATAAAACGATCATGATTAGGATCTAATATTTTTTCTGCATTATAATCTGCTACTTTTAAATTTCCGTCAATCACATATTGATAAGCATATTCTACTCCCGGAGTTAATCCATTTATTTGAAGCCAAAAACGACTACTGTCCCTTGTCATTTTCATTGCATTGTTTAATCCAATTTTCCAATTATTAAAATCACCAATGACGTTAATATTTTTTTTGAACGGTGCATACAATACCAAAGTGGCTGAAGTGTCCCCTGGTAAATAATTAATCCCATCCACAATACCTGCGGGTAAATCCTCAATAACTTGATTGCCATTAACGTAAAACTGTATTGTATCGCTTGATACCATTGAGTTTGCGGTTCCACTCACAACAATTCTTTGATTGCCGATGGAATTAATTATTTTAAAGCCACCTACAACGTTTGCATTATTGGCAGAAGTTAAAAGCGTATCATTATAAAATATAGAAAGGTTCGCATTTTGATTTGACTTTCCATTGATGAAAATCGTATCACCTACTTTTTTATTGATGGGTTCTGGAATTGGATTAAAGTAAGGTTGCGAATAACGGCTGTCTATCTTAACATTAAAATTATTGTCATACACTTTAAGATACATATCAGATCCATCTGCGTTTCTTAATACATTATTGCCTGCGCCATCTCTAAATAAAATGGCAATTTTTACGATTCGCTCTGCAGGATTCGTTATACCAAAATAAGCGCGTAAGTCCCTATTAATAGTGTAACTCCACTTGTTATTACCTAGTGCGGTGCATTTAAAATTGGCATTGGTCGTTCCCCATGTTGATAAAACATATTTCCAATCTCCACCACCTGTACTTAAACTAGTGATGGCACCAATATGTACATAAATATCATTGGTGTTGCCTAATAAACCTTTGTTGCCTTTAGTTGCATTAGCAATAATGGTAGTGCTTGTTGCACCCTCAGTAATAAAATCAGGACTGCTTACTAACAGTTGTGCATTAACATGTAATGACAAAAATAATATTAATGAAAATAAAAGTTTTTTCACCGAGTAAGCAAGCTTTAGCAATGTGTATGAATTACACATTACTAAGATAAGGAAAATATTGTATAACCAAATTATTTCAAAAATGGATCTAAGGCAATGGTTGGCCTACCACTATTGTTAAATGCGCCTAAGGAATACCCTTGCCAATTATTATAACTCTCTGGTTCCCAATAAAATACGCCTAAACCATTCTTCCCATTGACCAATTTTACCTTATTAATGAGGTCTTCGATAAATAATTTGGCTTCCGTAGGGTTATCCCAGGGCATCCCAATTTCTACCACCATCACTGGTGTATTATACCTGGATACCATATCATTCATATTTTGTAAACATAAATTATTGGCATTTTGCCAGCCTCCAGGCGCCCAAGTGGGATATAAGGACATTCCAATGATATCCCATTTCACTCCATTGTTTTTTAAACCGTCAAAAATCCAGCGAAACAATGAATTGTTCCATCCATTGGACACATGCACCATTACTTTGGCATTTGGAAAAACAGTTTTAGATGCGTCCGCCCCAACTGTAATGAGTTGGGCAAAATTTTGCATGTTTACACTTGCCTTTCCATCAGGCCATAAAATCCCATCATCTGTTTCGTTGCCTATTTGTACCCAGCTTGGTTGAATACCCGCATTTTTTAATTGATTTAAAACAAACAGGGTATGATTTTTTAATGAGTCTTTTAAAATAGGAAAAGAAGCCGCACTCCAAGCAGCTGGCTTAACTTGTTTACTAGGATCAGCCCAATTATCGCTGTAATGAAAATCAATTAATAATTTTAAACCTAAATTTTTAGCTCTTACACATTTTGCAATCACGTCCTCAATTCCATTCCATTTATTGGCAGGGTTTACCCATACTCGAATACGTATGGCATTCATCCCAATTTCTTTCATTAAGGCAAAACATTCGGTTGAAACCCCATTTTTATTATAAAATTGAATACCCTTCGACTCCATTTCTGTTACCCAACTAATATCAGCTCCTTTTATAAAGGTAGTGTCCGTCACCGTAGGAACCAATGGTGGCTTTGGTTCTACCGTTGGCCCTTCCGCTGTTGGTTTGCAGGCAAGTACGACAATAGTGATTACAACAATACAGCAATGGTACCAACGGCTTATAGAAATCATAAAATATTATTTGGAGTATGAAGTTAATTAGAAATGAATACAATAAAAATATTTATTTACTTTTAGTATTACTATTCAATCAATTATTCAACTACAAAAGTTTATGTTTAAAATAGTAAAAAGAATTTTATTTATTTTTTCACTAGTGCTTCTTTCTATAACGCTATTTTCTCAAAGTATTCCTACGGTTTCAAAAGGATCCATTGTGCGTATTGATCATTTATCATCAAAGTATGTTGATAAAAGAATTGTGGATGTTTGGCTTCCGGATGGGTATAATAAAAATAAAAAATATGCTGTACTGTATATGCAGGATGGTCAAATGTTATACGATTCAACAATTACTTGGAACAAAAAGGCTTGGAATATTAATTACAAAATAGCCAACCTAATTTCAGAAAATAAAATTAAGGACGTAATTGTAGTAGGCATTTGGAATGGTGATAAAAAAAGGCATGCCGAATACTTTCCACAAAAACCTTTTGAAAGTTTATCAGCAGTGCAAAAAAATAAAATATTTGAAGCTGTTAGAACGAACAACGCCTCTGTATTTAATAATCAGGCAATTTATTCAGATAATTATTTAAAATATATTGTTCAGGAATTGAAGCCCTATATTGATTTGCAATTTTCAACTTATACCGACGCTAACAATACATTTATCGGCGGCAGTAGTATGGGTGGATTAATTTCAATGTATGCGATATGCGAGTATCCTGCCATATTTGGCGGGGCTATTTGTATGTCAACTCATTGGCCAGGTATTTTTGAAATGGAGAACAACCCCATTCCTGATGCTTTTTTAAATTACCTAAAAACAAACTTACCCAATCCCAAAAATCATAAATTATATTTTGATTGTGGTAACCAAACCCTAGATGCACTATATCCACCTTTACAAAATAAAGTAGATTCAATTATGCGTATAAAAGGTTTTACTGAAAAAAATTGGATGACAAAATATTTTATCAATCAGGACCATAGTGAACCTTCTTGGAGTAGTAGAATTGATATTCCACTAACATTTTTATTGCATCAATAATTTACTGCAAGTAATTTTTTTAAAGCAAATGGTGCTTATAATATATGTGCACCTTCTTCAATGCTTACTATATAAGGGGTAAGCTGTTTCCCTATGTGGGTGTGATAATGGACAGTAAGCTGTTCAATGAATTCATTGACTGCATTGGATTTCACTAAATTAATAGTACAACCTCCAAAACCGCCGCCCATCATTCTTGCGCCAATCACATTTTCATTGCCCTCAACTGCACTCACTAAAAAATCTAATTCTGGACAACTTACTTCATACAATTTTGACAATCCTGCATGTGTTGCAAACATTTTTTGTCCAAAAGCAATAAGGTTATTCGATTCCAGGTCTGCTGTAGCAGCCTGCGTTCGCTCTATTTCCTCAATGACATATTTACACCTATTGTATTCCACTAAATGATCATCAACACATTCGTTGAGGATATCAATGGTTACATTCCTTAAGGATTCTATTGCTGGATATTTTTTTTGTATTAATTCAATTCCTTTTTCACAGGCTGCTTTTCGAACATTGTACTCGCTACTCGCTAATGAATGTTTTATACCTGTATCTAATAATACAATTTGGTAGTCCCCCCTTTCAAATGGGAAATAGCGGTATTCCCTATTTTGACAATCCAAAAGCATTACTTTATTTTTCCTACCAAACATGCTTGCAAACTGATCCATGATACCACATTGTACACCTGCAAAATCATGCTCGGCTTTTTGCGCAATCAAGGCCAATTCCATTTTATCAATGCCAAATTCAAATAATTCATTAAGTCCAAATGCGATGGCGCATTCAATGGCAGCAGAACTTGATAACCCTGCACCAATGGGCACATTACTACTAATACGAATATCAAAACCTGTAGGAAACTTTCTTTTTTTTACAAACTGAACAATGACACCTATAATATAATTGGCCCATTGCTTTTCATTAATTCGTAGGTTGGCAATAGAGTCAATAATTAAACTATCGTTTAGGTCATTGGCGGTTAAATGAATTTCATCGTCGGCGCGCTTAGTAATTGTGGCAGTTGCAGCCATTTGTATGGCAGCAGGCAATACAAATCCATTATTGTAATCGGTATGTTCTCCAATTAAATTAATTCTGCCAGGTGCGGTAACTGTAATTGATTGCATTTATTAAAAATTAAAACGTCAGTTGATTAGACATACGCTTTAATTCTACCTCGGCAATTTTTGCAGTAAATTTTAAACTTGTTAATCTAAATCCTGCTGTTTCAAAACTTTGTTGCGCTTGTTTTACATCTACAATAGTAGCTTGGCCTAACTTAAATCGCTCCATTACCAAATTTAATAACGCTTCAGACATTTCATAGTTCTGCGTTTCAATAGGAGTTTGCTTTAAACTATTCTGGTAATTTTGATACGTTTTATATAATTCGGTTGCTATATCCTGCGCTGTATTGTCATATTGAAGCTTAGCACTTACTGTATTAATTTGTGCATTTTTAAAAGCGCGTTTACTTGTACTACCTGCATAAATTGGAATACTTAAATTCAATCCTAAAAATGGACCATAGCTTTCATTAACTAATATGAAACCCGCTGTCGATCTGTTACTATTATAATTATATCCTCCATTAGCTCTTAATGTTGGATACGTTAATGCCTTTGTTTCTTTTTCTAAAAACTGATTCACATTAATTAATTGCTGCGCCGATTGTAACATTGGATGGTCTTTTACTTTTGACTCCACTTCGGCCAAATTAATTTTGGTATCCACTTGAATGCTATCGGTTAAAGTATAATTTGAATTAGAGGGCACTACCATGCTATTGAATAAATCGGCTTTCACTTGCTCAAGTATTAACAATTGATTTTGCTTGGCTTGTATCAATGCATTTAAATCCAAATTAGATTGTAATAAGTCTGCTTGATTAGCGGTACCATTTGCTTGTCTTGCCTTTACAATGGATAAACGTTGTTCAGATGCATCAATTGATTTTACAATCGTCTTTAAAAATGCATCCTGTCTTACAACATTATAATATTGCTGCATCACGGTTGAAGTGGTATTCAACATTTGTGTTTGCAAAGCTGCAATGGTTTGTTTTTCGATGCTTGCTAAACGACTTTTAGTAGCAGCAACCCTGTAGCCATTAAATAAAATCATGGTGGCAGTTAAGCCGCCGTTTAAAGTAGCCCCGTCAACGCCATTCCTGGAAGTATTTCTGGAAGGATCTGGAAAGGTTTGATTAATAGTAGTAAGGGTATTATTATTGGTTGTAGTGGCTGTTACACTGGGCAAGCCACCTGCTACTCCATAATTATTATTGTTCTTTGCAATAGCAACATTATTCTCCATTAATTTTATATCATAGCTATTTTGAATCGCAATAGTTATGGCTTCCTTTAAACTTAAATTATTTTGTGCCGCTAATTTTTCAGTTGAAAAAAGAGTAGCAAAAAATAAAAAAATATAATTGTGTTTTCGCATATTATTAATTTAACCAAGCCATTTTAAACCATTCATTATTTAACCAAGGTTCCTACTGCATCTCCTTTAACCAACTTCATTAGGTTACCTGGTTTGTTCATGTCAAATACAATAATGGGTAATTTATTTTCCATACATAAAGTAAAGGCAGTCATATCCATTACTTTCAGGTTTTTTGAAATGCAGTCTTGGAAACTTATTTCATTAAACTTAACTGCAGTAGGATTTTTCTCTGGGTCTGAATCATACACACCATCCACTCTTGTGCCTTTTAAAATTACATCTGCTTTCATTTCAATGGCCCTTAAGGAACCCGCAGTATCTGTTGTGAAGTATGGATTACCTGTACCCGCACCAAAAATAACAACACGTCCTTTTTCCAAATGCCTTAACGCTTTTCTGCGGATATAAGGTTCGGCCACCTGTTCCATATTAATGGCGGACTGTAAACGCGTATATACGCCTATTTT
>JACCDK011972739.1_pt1 | contig 14809 bp, 14 predicted proteins | sample 7445871 | NCBI WGS metagenome assembly JACCDK01 (sample SAMN15323436, study PRJNA562643) | freshwater metagenome | isolation source: river surface water | place: USA:Blue River Watershed | collected 2017-08-15 | reverse complement strand
GTCCACCCCAGAAAGTAATAAACCTAGTTATTATTTCAGAGCTAGGTATAAAGCGATAGGTCATCAGGTGCCCACCTATTCCAGCGTAAGCAAGGTCAATTATAGGGGGAATCAAAATAATTGGTAGACCTAGAGTCGATAGTGTAAAGGTTTCTCGAAGATCAGTTTTGGCAAATGCGTACAATATTAGTGATAGCGCAAATATGGTAGATATGTAAAAAATACTATAGTGAATTATGGTTGATGGGTCGAGCTGGGGAAATCGGCTTACTTGGAAGCTAGAAAATTGCTCTAAAAAAGTTCGCAATAGAACAAACCCAAATACAGACGCTAGCCAAGATTCAAAGGTGATCGGTACAGACTTCAAGTATATGCGTAGTTTTTCCATACGAAAACTATATCATAAATTAGTAATTAGTAACCAGCTAGAGCCTAAAGACTAGTTACAAATTTATATATAAATTGTCTTTATGCCTCCCTTTTCACCTTCTTTTTCTATGAGATCAGGTGGAATGTCGCTAATAAATTCTGATGGTGAGTTTATTTGTCTTGAGCCGAAGATTGTGCGGAAGTTGGCAAAAGATAGAAATACTTTTTGTTCAGCTCGAGTGATGGCCACGTAGAAAAGTCGACGTTCTTCTTCTTGGTCGCTAGTGCCTGACTCCCCTCGTCTTTCGTGGGGGAAGAGTCCGTCTTCGAGCCCGGCGATGAATACATATTTGAATTCCAAACCTTTTGAAGCGTGGACAGTCATGAGTTTCACCGCATTCAGTGTCTCCTTTTTGTGTCCGCTATCTATCAATGAATCTTGGTCGGAAGCTAGCGAAGCATCTTCCAAAAGTTTTTCCACCCCCTTTCCGTTTTCTAAGTTGTCGTATTTTAGGGACAATGTGGCAAGCTCTTTTATGTTTTCTAATCTTTCCGTGTCTTCTTCTGTACCACTGGATAATTCTTGTTCAATGCCTGACTTCTTGACTACGAATTTTATAATTTGGCTGGTTTTTTCGGTATGAATTTTTTCCTTGATTTCTTCCAGGGTTTGATAGAAATTATTTATTTTTATACGCACTTTTATAGGCAAGCTTTCCGTGTCGTCCGCAAACAGTTTTGCTAGGGTGACTTTGCCTATACCTCTGGCTGGGAAGTTTATTATTCTTTTTATATCGGATAAACTTTCTGGATTTAATGCGGCTCGGAGGTAGGCCAAAGTGTCTTTGATCTCTTTACGTTCAAAAAATTTTACTCCGAGCACTTGGTATGGGACGTTGTATCGAAGCATCGCCTCTTCAATCACTCGCGATTGAAAGTTTGCCCTATAAAGTATTGCAACCTCCGACAGCCCAAAAGATTCATCTGGCTTGTCCATCAATTCCAATATTTTAGTGGCGATGAAATCGGCTTCATCAGTTTCATCTATGGCTTCGTATAGGCCAATCTTCTCCCCTTCTTGATTGTTGGTGAAAAGATTTTTATCAGGGCGATATTTATTTTTCTTGATGATGGTGTTGGCCGCTTCTAGAATATTTTTAGTCGAGCGATAATTTTGCTCGAGCAATATTATTTTTGTATTTTTGTAATCCTTCTCAAAATTTAAAATGTTTTTCAAATTTGCTCCGCGCCAGGAATATATATTTTGGTCTGCGTCGCCCACTACACAAATGTTTAGATTGTTTTCAGCTAGAAGTTTACTCATTAGATATTGTACTTCATTTGTATCCTGATACTCATCTATATGTATGAATTCCCACTTATCTTGGTACTGTTTTCTTACCTCGGCATTTTCTTTGAGGAGTTTTACTGCTTGTAGTAGTAAATCATCAAAGTCTAGCGAATTTTCTTTTTTCTTTCTGTCTTCATATAGCCTCCACACCGATACGACTATTTTCCCCATTGTGTTTGCGTTATTACTTTCAGCGTATTCATGTAGGTGTACAAATTTTCCTTTCTCTCGGGAAATAATTCCTTTTATTTTTTTTGGTTCATACATCTTTGGGTCGATACCTAGCTCGCGTTCTATATCTTTGATCATACTCACCGCGTCGCCTTCATCTAGAATATTGAAATACCTGGTCAGTCCTAAAAGCCTGGCGTTTTCTTTGATTATATACACTCCTAGTGAGTGAAAAGTAGCTACGAAGGGTGTGGTATCCTGACCCTTAGCATTCTTCTCAATCTCCATGATTACTCTTTCCCTCATTTCCTTGGCTGCTTTGTTGGTAAAAGTCACCGCCAATATTTTCTCTGGGGCTACGCCGTTCTTGATGAGGTTCACTATACGGTGAGTAATAGTCTTGGTTTTACCCGCCCCCGCCCCAGCCACAATCAAAAGTGGACCATGCATATGCATAGCCGCTTCGTGCTGGGCAGTATTTAATCCATCTAAATGCGTATCCATTACTTGTTATACTAACACAAAATAAAAACTACCCCGATGTCGGGGTAGTTTTTATGAAATTATTTAGATAGACTTGATTTTATGTCTTCTATTTTCTTTTTGTCTTCAAGAATTTTTTTTAATTTATCCATTTGGCTTATGGCGTCTAAACCTTCTTTTTGAATCTCGGCCACACTCTTTATTTTTGTTGTTGTATCCATCAGTGCCTCCTCAAAAAATGCGAGTGTTAACTTGGCTTGCACTTCCTCTGGAAATTGCTGCAGATTTTTTATTAAAAAATTACGAGCTCCTTGTTCATCGTTTTTATCAACATAAGATTGAAACTCAATATATAAGCTCGAGAATGTGTCGTTTGTAATCATAGTTAGTTTAATTCTGCTTTCTTATTGTTAATCATTTCTTCTAGTAAGGTTGTAAAGATACTAGCCCAAAATCCTTGTGCCTGTTTATTTTTCTCTTGATATTTCCCTTTTTGTTCTTCGATAAAGGCATCTTTCGTCGCGTCTTGATCTAATGCACTTGCTGTCTCGTATCCTGAGGCTTTTTTATAAGCTTCCCAATCCTCATTAAATTTTTTTTCGGTAAATGTATTTGAAGCTGATTCTTTTTTTGCATCCTTAAATCCAGGCTTTGCTTCTTCTGTTGCTTTTTCATTCAATAATCCACTAAATAAACTACTTCTCATTTCTTCATTACCACTAAGGCTGGCAAACAAGGCAGCCCCAATATTGTTTTGGTATGCATTTAGTTCATCAATAGAAGTTTCCATTAAAAACTCTGAATACCTCAAGTCTTCCAAGGTGGAATTCTTTTTAAACGCACCGCGCGAAATAAAATTTATGGCTTTACTAAAACCACTATATGTTCTGTCAGACAATTCTCTTAGCACCCTTTCCTTTTCTTCAGGATCAGTTATGGCAAGTGCGTCTAGGTATTCTTTTGGAGTGATTTTTTTATCCTTGCATAGTTTCTCAACTTTATCATTTACAGTTTTTAATTCACCAGTTCTGTAGCCTTCATAGGTTTCAATTGCAGAGGCGATACTGTTGAATCTGTACTCGTCAGTGATAGATATATTTTTTAATTGACCTTGTATGACTTTAATGGCTTTTTCTGGACCAAGAAGATTGATTACTTTTTCAAATTCTGGGTGATTACGAGCAAATTCGATCACATTGTCTTTGGTTAATAAAGCCTCAATTTTTTCTGATTGAGTCATTTTTTCTGAAAATATTTTTCTTTGTTGTTCAAGATAAAAAATATCGCTTTCTTCAAGCTTGCCCGAGGCAAGTCTTAGTGCTAAATCTTCATTTCCATCTCTCTTTAACAGTTCTCCGAAAAGGTGACTTTTGTTTTTGTCTTGTAGTACTTCCGTTAAGGTATGGCCTGGTGGCGGAGGTGTAGTGTGTGGCGCTTTTTCCTTTTCTTTGCTTTTTCTAAATGAATCAAATATTCCCATATATTTATTATAAGACTATTAATTTTAATAAGCTAGCTGGTGATTGTTCTGTGAACTATATTCTTATATTATATACCTCAAACTAATTCATGCCAATTATAGTATTCTGTTTCTATCTTTCTTGCTATAATACCCACTATGCAATGGTTTTTTATAGCCCTCGCGGCACCATTTTTATGGGCTTTGGTAAATATAGGTATTGTCAAAATTTAAAAATATGTTATACTGACAATATCTAAATGATTGAAATTGGTGACTATAATTTAATAATGTCTGATAGGAATATATTTAATCAAATTGTTTATACTCCCCTATCTGAAGCTATTCGAATTTTGGACGAGAGAAGAAAAGATCCAGTTCTTATTGCAAAAGTTGAGGAATTATTAAATTGTCGTATTCCAGAAATTTTGAGAGAAAAAAAATGTGCAATAATGGCTCGCCAGCTTGCAACTCCTAATCATGAGAATCGCAGATTTATTACCCTAGCTGAAGAGAACAAGTTGTGTCCGGTTTTTTTTGAATATTTTGGTGACAAATTTACTTCTAATAATAAATACAAACATTCTCTTGGGCAACTTCATATCCAAAATGGTGTAAATAAAAATGGTGAAAATATAGTAGAAAATGTCACGATAGTGGATTTTAATAAGTACAACGGAAAAAAAATAGAAGAAGTAAAGACTGTCTGGGGAGAATCTCTAATAGATTTCCACAAAAAACTTTTTTCTTCATATGACTTACATCGCAAAGTTCTTTTTTTTAATGAAAATGATTGGTATGAAAAAAATACCAATGAGAAACCAGAAGATTTTTATCTAAAATTCTTTTTATTAAATACTTGTTTTGGAATTATATTTGAAAATTTTTTAACATCTAAAAACTCTGAAGGAGATTTTACTAAAAATGTTGTATTGCCTACCATAGAAAAAGTAATGAATTTGGTGGGAGTAAAGCCCTTGATTGTTACTGTAGAGTCTACCAATCTCGAGATGGATGATTTTTGGTATTATCATTTACCTATAGTAAAAAAAGTAGTAAAATAAATGAGTAATTTGTTTATATTAAAAATATTATGTTTGGAATTTTAATTATATGATGTGGTTTTTGGTAGCCTTAATCGGTCCATTTTTGTATGCTCTTACGAATCATATAGACAAAATTCTTCTAGAAAAATATTTTAAAGAAAGTGGTGTTGGTACTCTAATTTTATTCTCTTCCCTTCTGTCTATAATAGTTTTACCGTTTTTGTATTTTATGGACCCAACCGTTTTAAGTGTTGGTGGAAATAATATTTTAATATTATTAATTGTAGGAATTTTAAATGTATTAGTGTTGTGGTGTTACCTGCTAGCACTAAAAGAAGAGGAAGCTTCAATTGCAGTTGTTTTTTATCAACTTGTGCCTGTTTTTGGTGGAATATTGGGGTATTTTGTACTTGGTGAAACACTCTCGCAGATTCAATTGATTGCGATGGCTACTATTATTTTAGGTACTACGATTATTTCTTTTGAAATAGACTCAGAAAATAAATTTAAACTTCGTATAAAAACAATCATACCAATGTTCGCTTCGGCTTTTTTTTGGGCCATTGAGGCAGTTATATTTAAAATGGTTGCCCTAGAGGAAAATATCATCCGCTCTCTTTTTTGGGAACATGGTGCACTGGTATTAGTGGGAGTGATTATTTTTATATTTATACGTCCTTATCGTGATAATTTTTTATTAGCCATAAAGAATAATTCAAAAAATATTTTGGCACTTAATGTTTTGAATGAATCTATGTATATACTCGGCAACATATCGGTTGGATTTGCTTATTTACTGGCCCCGATCGGGCTTGTTCTTCTTGGCGAGTCGTTCCAGCCTATTTTTGTTTTTGCTATTGGCATATTTTTTACTATATTCTTTCCAAGAATAACGGTCGAAAAGATACATGCTAGACATATTTGGCAAAAAATTATTGCAATTTTTATTACCGGAATCGGAACATATTTGTTGCTTATTTCATAAAATTAAATACGATTCAAACATTTTTTAATTTACAGAGACCTTCAAAAGACATATAATACATACATGGAAGAAATACTAAAGAAAATGGTTTGGATATTGTTTATAATTGGCATACTTTATTCTATTATCGCAACATATATGCGTGTTTTTGAAAATGGTGATTATGTTATTATGTATAGAGTACCTTGTAACCCTGCTACCGAAATATGCTTTAGTGAAGAAACTTGCGATGAATCTAGTAATCAATGTGAGACCAACTATTATTCATCTATACAGCGAACAAAATCAAACCTAGAAAGTATTTGTGGCACAGATATATCAACATGCGCTCTTGCAGAGAAATGCATGGACGGTGAGGTTAATTGTTTGATAACATTTTGTAACCCAAAGGAAGAAACCTGTTCCGATAATACAACAAGTAATGAGTAATATTCACATAGTTGGCATAAACGAAAATGAGAATATTAAAGTGGTTTATATTGGGCTTGTTCCAGACACACTCTTATCTCTTGATAAAGAGCCGTTTACGGTGGTCGCGGTGTCTTATCTAGATTTTCTAGCTAAACTAAAACTTAACCCCGTGGATAACATGTTTGCTATTGGGTACACTCTTCATGTAAAAAAATGGCCTAAAAAATTAGTACAAACTTTTTTGTTTTTATGGGAATGTTTTAATTTTTTTTCTTCAGATTTATATATTCGTTACAGCACATATTTTAGACATATAGTTAAAAATAATATATTAATTATAGAACCTACGGAGTTATCAACGTTTGGAAAAATTATCAGCACTCACAAAGTTGATATTTTGGTCGTAAATAGTTGGTCAATTTTATCTAAAAAAATAATTGATCTACCGCCACTTGGAACTATAAATGTTCATCCGTCCAAGTTACCTAAATACAGAGGAGCATTGCCCACACTTTGGGCTTTAAAAAACGAAGATACTTCTTCTGCAGTTTCTCTTATAAAGCTTTTACCAGGTGTCGATGACGGCCCATTATTATCTCAGAGAGAATTTCTTATATCAAAAGATGATAATGCTATAGATTTAGAAAACAAAATTGACGATGTTCTTAGGGAATATTTACGTAGCGATTTAATCGATTATATAAAAGGAACAAGATTGCTAGTGCAACAATCTGGTGAACCAAGTACAACTGATAAGTATATGGCATATAGAGAAATACAATGGAAACACGAAAAGGCTAAAGATATAATAAACAAAATTTTACTTTATCCATACATAGAACCAGGATTATATGCATATGCCAAGGTGCTGGGTCGTTGTATTTATTTTAAAAATGCCAAATTAGGAAATATGAAAAAGTCCTCTGCGCCTGAGGAATTTATTGTTAAAGGTGGCTTACTTTGCGTAAATTCTTTATCAGAATCAGTGTGTGCGCGTCTTTTTAAAGACATATCTATCGCAGATAGTTTTTTTATACTTAGAAATAAAAGAATAATAAATAGCTAACATATACTAACATGTGTTAATATTAGATTATGATTTGTCCACTTTTTCTGCCACCTGAATATATTATATTTTCAAAAGATGTACCAGTTCTGTTATATTACGCTTATTTACCAGCGATTTTTATACTACTTCCTTTTGGAATTTTTATTTTTAAAAAAAATACAACATCACTTTTAAATAAATTATTATTAGTAATAACAATACTTTTTGCGCTATGGGCATTTTTTAATCTTATTCTTTGGACAAATATTAATAGTGATACAATAATTTTTTATTGGTCATTTTTAGGAATTATTTCTTCTCTTATAGCAGTGAGCTCAGCATATTTTATTTCAGTTTTTTTAAGAAAAGGTGAAGATATAAAATTAACAGAAAAAGTAATTTATTTGCTTACACTGATTCCAGTTTTTATTGTTACGCCAACAGCTATAAATATATCTGGATTTGATCTAAACATTTGCGGTAGTAGTGGGTACGTGGGTTTCAGTTTTGTGAGTTATTACTACTTGCTTGGTCTCCTTTCTGTTCTATGGATTATAACAATGTTAATATATTTTTATATAAAATCAGATAAAATTTTTAAAAGACAAATCATTTTGATGGGTAGTGGAATGGTCTCTTTCTTAACTTTATTTTTTGGTGCGGGGTATTACGTCGATTACATAAATACATTAGGTGAAACAAATTCATATTCGATAGAATTAGTTGGTATGCTTGGTATGGCTGTATTTTTATTTTTTATGGGTATTCTCATTGTTCGCTTTAAAACTTTCAATATTAAAGTACTGAGTGCACAAGCCTTAGTTTGGTCATTGATAGCATTGATTGGGTCACAGTTTTTTTACATGAAAGATGTTCCAGTATCTGCATTGATTGTTACGGGAGCCACTCTGGCTGTTTCCGCGTTGGTGGGGTTAACAATTGTCCGTTCTGTCAAAAAAGAAGTGCAACAAAAGGAAGAATTGGCGAAATTGGATGTTGAGTTGGAAGATCTTTTGAAACAACGCGAGTCTTTGGTGCATTTGGTTACTCACAAGGTCAAGGGTTCATTTACTCGCTCCAAATACATGTTCGCGGGAATTTTGGATGGTACTTTTGGTGAAACATCACCAGAGATCAAGAAAGTAGCTGAACAAGGTCTCGAGTCTGACAATATGGGAATCGAAACAGTAGACCTAGTGTTAAACGTAGCTAACATGCAAAAAGGTACAGTGAAGTACGATATGAAACCGCTTAACCTACGAGAAATCGTGGAGAAGAGCATGAATGAGAAAAAGGTTGTTGCTGAAGCTAAAGGCTTAGTTATTCAAAACAATATTACTGAAGGTTCTTGCAATATTCTTGCCGACGCTTTCTGGATCAAGGAAGCGATTAACAACCTCCTCGAGAACTCAATAAAATATACAAAGACTGGTGGTATAACTGTTAATCTAGAAAAACATAACAACAAGGTTGTGCTTTCCGTTAAGGACACTGGTGTAGGAATAACCGATGAAGACAAAAAAGTTTTGTTTACCGAAGGTGGACGAGGTAAGGACTCGGTCAAGGTAAATGTAGATAGTACTGGTTATGGACTTTACTCAGTAAGGCTAATTATTGAGGCACACAAGGGCCGAGTCTGGGCAGAGTCCGAAGGGCAAGGCAAGGGTTCTACATTCTTTATAGAACTTAACACGGCTCAATAAATTTATTATTTTTTAATCTGGTTAGAAGCTAGACGAAGAATTATTTCGCGGACAGTAAATGGAGATTTGGTTATAACTACCGAGTCATTGTTTGCAAAAACATACATCATAGAAATGCTGTCAGTATTTTCTGTGTCGTTTTGGTACAAGACTCTGGCGTTTTTATTTTCTACGATACTATCTTCAAATTTTTTAGTTAGTAAATGCTCGTTTTCACTAGATAGGGAGTAACCAAAAAATGCATGCAAATCTGAAAACATCTTGGCTTCCCAAGATCTAAGGTTTTGGAAGACATCGGTCAGAGAACGCATTTTTATTAGTATGAAAAAATCCGGATTGGATTCTTGTACGTCCTCGGAGTTATGCTTCATGTTCGTATTGGCTATGCCGATAAGAAACTCGTCACTGACCAGTGTTTCTTCACCAGGTCTCGATTCAGGTACGACAAAATTTCCCTTTAGGAGTTCGATAAATCGGCGTAGGCCAATAACTTTTTTATTTTCAGTTAGGTATATCCCCTCTATCTCGCCTGCTTTCAATTCTGTTTCTATTACAGCACTATGCATTGCCTTGAATATTTTATCTTTATTGTTTAACCCAGCAATTTCCACAAATATACTCTTGTCAGTAAAGATGAGGGGTACAAAAGGCTTGTCGACTAAAAGAGTTTCTGCTTTTGTCCTAAACATAGAATAAGTTATCAAACCAATGGTCGCCATTATGAGAATGATACCCACAGTAACAAAAAGTTTGTTTTGCATGGAGTCCATGGATCTTCGCTTTTTTTCTTTTTCGTTTTCTTCTTCTTGGTGAATTATTTTTTTTATGAAACCTTCTTTGTTATCACCAATAGCTCCTGCCATATCCTCAGCAAGAGTTTTTACTAGATGCGGTGCTACTTTATTTGGATTAACTTTTTCTGATTCCATTAATTATTTTGGCGCGAAGAAGTTTTTATCTGCTTCACGGATAGACAAACTTATTTTACCACGCATAGCGTCGATTTGAAGTATTTTTACTGGCACAATCATTCCTTCTTTTATTATGTCGCTGACTCGCTCTACTCGGAAAGGAGCTATTTCTGAAATGTGAACCATGCCGTCCGTCGAAGCATTCAACCTGACAAATGCGCCAAAGTCGGCTATTTTGACCACTTCCCCCTTTAACATCTCTCCGACCTTAAATTCGTGAGTCATGTCTTCGATAATATTTTTTGCTTTAGTTGCAGCGTCTCCTTTCCCAGTGATAAATACTGTACCATCGTCTTCGATAGTTATTTCAGCTCCGGTGTTGTCTTTTATTTCTTTAATAGTTTTTCCCCCACCACCAATCACGAGGCCTATCTTGTTTGGGTTTATTCGGATCATTACTATTTGTGGGGCATGAGCTGAAATTTGTGCTCGAGGTGCAGAAATTTCTTTTTCTATTTCGTTTAGAATAGTTAGTCTTGCGGCCTTAGCTTGTACCATGGCTTCGCCAAGTATTTTTATCGGTACCCCGTCTACCTTTACATCGAGCTGGATTGCTGTCACCCCGTCTCGAGTTCCGGCTACTTTGAAATCCATATCTCCGTGGTGGTCTTCTGGACCTTGGATATCAGTCAGTATTTTATAAGTATTGTCGTTTTCATACATCAGGCCCATAGCAATACCAGCTACTGGTGCCTTGATTGGTACGCCTCCATCCATCAGTGCTAAGGTGGATGCACAAATAGAAGCTTGTGAAGTGGAACCGTTAGAAGCCATAGATTCAGAGACTACACGCATGGTGTATGGAAATTCTTCTACGGATGGTAAAACCATAGCCAAAGCTTTTTCTGCTAGGGCTCCGTGTCCTACTTCACGTCGGTTGGTAAAACCTGCTCGACCAGTTTCCCCGCTAGAGTATGGTGGAAAATTGTAGTGGTGCATAAAGCGAAGTTCTTTTTTACTTGCCATACTATCTACCATGTTTCTATCTTCTGGTCCGCCAAGCGTTAGTACAGAGAGTACGTGTGTTCCACCTCGGTAAAATATTCCTGAACCATGCAGTATTGGTGACACTCCCCCGGCCTGGGCGTAAAGTGAACGCACTTCATCCATTTTCCTTCCATCAGCTCTTTTATTTTCTTTGATGGCTTTCTGGTGAAGCATGTCGTTCTCTGTGTCATCAAACAGGTTGTCTTCAATAGCAAAATCTTTTCGTTCGGGGTATTTTTCAGTAACGAGTTTGTTCCATTCAGTGTGTAAGTGGTCAATCTCAGTCTTACCTGGACCTGCAAAAATTGCAGCTTCCATTTTAGGCATTATGTTCTCTTTAAATAATTCTACTGAGGCTGGGTCGATTTCTTCTTTTGGTAGAATTCTTTTTTCTTTACCAATTTCAGAAATAATTTTCTTTTGGAAATTTTCTAATTTAGTTATTTCTACACTTGCAGCAGTCAGCGCATTTTCCAGTTCCCCTTCTTTGGTCTGTCGTGCTGATGCCTCAATCATGTTTATCTTGCCCTCTTTACCGCAAACAGTAAGGTCATACTGGTATTGTGTTTCTTCGGTGCGTAAAGATGACGGTGCGTTTATTACCAGTGTGTCGTCTAAATATTTACCTATACGTACTGAGCCTACTGGTCCATTCCATGGAATATTGGAAACAGAAAGGGCAATTGAGGCCGCATTTACTGCCATAGTTATGGAATCATTATCATCAAGTGAAAGCACGGTTACGATGACTTGTACTGCGTGACGAATGGATTGATCGAAAAGTGGGCGGAGTGTGCGGTCTATAACACGTGAAGCAAGAATCGCTTCTTCAGAAGGTTTGCCTTCCCGTTTTACGAATTTAGACCCAGAGATTTTTCCTGATGCATAAAATCTTTCTACATAGTCTACAGTCAAATTAAAAAAGCCCAAGCCCTGTTGTTTGTCTTTGGACATACACGCAGTCGCTAGGACTATGGTCTCTCCGTACTTTAACATCACTGATCCGTGAGCTTGCTCAGCAAGATCAGTAAAAATAGCGGTCATGTTTTTTCCACCGATTTCCAAACTATATTCTTTCTTTTGCATATTATTTTTCCCGCCAATGGCGAGGCTAGTTCCTCTTCAGACTAAAGTATTGTTCTCTATTAATTATAATTAGAACAAAACTGCATGTCTGAAGACGAACAAATTAAATACTTATTAATATAATTACTCTAACATTTTAGCCTTAAAAGGCAAGATAAAAATTAAATAAAAAATGACCAGGCCTTACCCAGTCATTTTTTTAGTTAGTATTTTTATTTCGCACCCATTAGATATTTACGAGGGTTTTCGGATAGGTCGACGAAGTCGTCTACCGCTTCGCGGAGTTTGCCTGAAGTCGATTGGCCAAAAGAAACCACTTCTACTTGGACACCGATTGATTGTAGATATTCGACGAGTGGAATGAAGTCTCCGTCACCAGAGACGATGACCACAGAATCTAGCCGTGGTGACATCTTGATGGCGTCGACAGCGAGCCCGACATCCCAGTCGGCCTTCTTGCTTCCACCAGCAAAAATTTGCAGGTCTTTAGTTTTAGTTTCAATACCGAGTTTTTCTAGGGCTTCGAAAAAGTTCTTTTCGTCCCCTGCTTCAGTAGTGATGACATAAGCCACCGCGCGTACGAGCTTACGTCCCGCTACAGCGTCTTTCAAGACTGCTCCGAAATTTACTCGTGCTTTGTATAAATTGCGAGCAGAGTGGTATAGATTTTGAGTATCTATAAAAACCCCAACTCTTTGTTCCTTATGTTTAATAACGGTCATAATATAAAAAAATTACAAAATATTAAAAAATCAACCCACGTATGTAGTATACCACTTTTACAAATGTTATATTAATTTAGAGAAAGAAGATTAGACAAGCTCCATTTTCTTTACCAACGCGTTGTAGCGAGTTTTGTCCTTTCGTTCTAGGTATTTTAAATGAGTTCGGCGGTCGGCCACCATCTTGATAAGACCGCGTCGAGAGTGGTTATCTTTCTTGTGTTTCTTCAAATGCTTTGCCAATTCGTCGATTTGAGTAGACAAAACAGCCACCTGCACTTCAGGAGAGCCTGTATCTTTATCGTGTATCTGATTTTTCTTGATAACTGCTTGTTTTTTCTTTGTAGCTAACATGCTCACATACTAGCATAAATCGCTGAAAAATGCAAGCCCCCACACCTTCTGACTAAAGTTGCGGGGGCTTGACCTAAAAATATTGTGCGACACGAAAAAATGTTACAATACAAGACATATGGCCTCGCTTAAAGCACTAAAGACTCAATTCTTGGAATATATCGAGATCGAAAAGGGTCGTTCACTGAAAACTATTGAAAATTATGATCGGTATCTGACTCGTTTTGTAAATTTTGTGAAGCACGATGACCCGGTCAAGATTACCGACGATTCTGTACGTGAATTTCGTCTATGGTTAAACCGTCAGCCGAATGTTCCTTGGAAAATTTTACAAGGTCAGTCTGGCGTAGGTCAGCGTTTTGATAATGAAAAAACCTTATCCAAAAAAACTCAAAATTATTACTTGATTGCTCTTCGCGCGTTTTTAAAATACCTAGCTCGTCGAGAAATAAAAAGTTTGCCTGCTGAGCGTATAGAGCTTGCCAAAGTCCCGGAGCGAAGTTTAGACATTATCACTAGCGAAGAACTAACGCGATTATTGAATTCCCCAAGTGGAAGTGATCTTAAATCTTTACGAGATAAGGCTATTTTGGAACTTTTGTTTTCGACTGGTCTGCGTGTTTCCGAACTATGCTCCCTCCCCCGCGACATGAATATAGATTCTGAAGAATACTCTATTCGGGGTAAGGGTGGAAAGGTTAGGGTGGTTTTTATTTCAGCTGAAGCTAGGACTGCCGTGAAAAATTATTTAGCCAAAAGAAAAGACATGGAGGACGGACTTTTTGTGCGGGTAGATCGTGAAGATATTTCCAATAAAACAGCTAAGGGTTCTAATAAAAGAGAGATTCGCGAACGCAATAGTTTAAACAGACATTCTATAGAAAGAATTGTTCGTGAGCATGCCATGAAATCTGGTATGTCGAAAAAGGTTACTCCGCACACATTGCGCCACGCTTTTGCCACAGGACTACTTGGAAATGGTGCAGATATTCGCTCTGTGCAGGCACTGCTCGGTCATGCCAGCATCGTGACTACGCAGATATATACTCATGTCACTGATAAACACCTCAAGGAGATACATCAAAAATTCCACAGAAGAAAGTAGTATAATAGGTTCATGAAAATAATTTCCTGGAATGTAAACGGCATTCGCGCAGTTCACCGTAAGGGTCTTTTTGTGCCCTTTATAAATAAATACAAGCCAGATATTCTTTGCCTGCAAGAGACCAAGGCCGAGCAGAATCAAAGCCCGCTCGACCTGCCAGAATATGAAGAATATTGGAATTCAGCGAGTAAAAAAGGTTACAGTGGCACGGCGATTTTTGCGAAGACTAAACCTCTCTCAGTTATTTTAAATATTCCACCAGCTATCGCCAAGAAATATAAATTGAAAGATAAATACGGTGAGACCAACACCGAAGGCCGGGTAATAACTGCAGAGTTTAAAGATTTTTATGTGGTTACGGTTTACACCGTAAATTCTAAAGATGATCTAACCCGTATTCCCCTACGCCACAAAGCTTGGGATCCAGCATTTTTAGAATTTGTAAAAAGTTTAGAGAAAAAGAAACCAGTAATATTTTGTGGCGACTTGAATGTGGCTCATACAGCTCTCGACCTAGCTCGACCAAAGGAAAATGAAGGCAAGAGAGGTTTTACCAAG